>Ga0187893_10001525_pt1 | contig 55240 bp, 45 predicted proteins | sample MA1701074metaG_FD_139574 | JGI IMG/M metagenome (GOLD analysis project Ga0187893, IMG submission 139574) | White microbial mat communities from a basaltic lava cave in the Kipuka Kanohina Cave System on the Island of Hawaii, USA - MA170107-4 metaG ...
CGCATGGCCGGCCCGAAGGCGCGCGAGATCATGCGCGCGGTCATGACCAGGAATCCGGCTGCGAGGCGCCCCTACGATCCGCGCGAGGGCCGCCCGCCGCTCGCAAAGGCAGGCTGAGGCCATGGCCGCGATCGCGCTTCCCGGACCCCGCCGCGGCCTGCGCGACGCTCTTTCGCGCCTGCACTGGCCGCTGATCGGCATGCTGAGCCTCATCGCCGGCGCCGGCGTCATCACGCTTTATTCGGTCGCCGAGGGGTCGTGGACGCCGTGGGCGGCGTCGCACGCCATCCGTTATGGCGCATCCCTCCTCCTGCTGATCGTCGTCGCCATCGTCGGCATGCGGGTGTGGACGGCGCTCGCCTATCCGATCTACGCGGTCGCTCTCGGCGCGCTCGCGCTTGTTCCATTTATCGGCAAAACCGTGATGGGCGCGCAGCGTTGGATCGACGTCGGGCACTTCCAGTTCCAGCCATCGGAGCTGATGAAGATCGGCCTCGTGCTCGCGCTCGCCCGCTACTATCACGGTCTCAGGGTCGAGCAGGTCTCACATGTTCTCTATCTCATTCCGCCGGCGATCCTGATCGGCGCGCCAGTGGCGCTCGTCTTCATGCAGCCCGATCTCGGCACCGCGATGATGCTGGCGATGACCGGAGTGGGGCTTATTATTCTGGCGGGCCTCAGCTGGCGCATCGCCTTTCTCGGCGTCGTCGGCGCTGGCGTCGGCGCGTACCTCGCCTATCGCTTCGACATTTTGAAGCAGTATCAGGTCGAGCGGATCTTGACCTTCCTCGATCCCGACCGCGACCCCCTGGGCAAGGGCTATCATCTGCTGCAGTCGAAAATCGGATTGGGGTCCGGCGGCCTCGACGGCAAGGGATTCATGGAAGGGACGCAAAGCGAACTCAAATTCCTTCCCGAGATGCAGACCGATTTCATTTTCACGATTTTCGGCGAGGAGTTCGGGTTCGTCGGCGCCGTCGCTTTGCTCGGCCTCTATTTCGTCGTCATCATGACCGGCGTCGGAATCGCCTTGCGCGCCAAGACTCATTTCGCGCGCCTGACAGCGATGGGCGTCCTCGTCACCTTCGCGCTCTATGTGCTCATCAATTCCGGCATGGTGATGGGTCTTGCGCCGGTCGTCGGGGTGCCTTTGCCGCTCGTCTCCTATGGCGGCACCGTCATGCTCACCATCATGGCAGGCTTCGGCCTGGTCATGAGCGCGCATTTGAGCCGCGAGCCGGACGCGCTCTCGCGACTGTTGTAGAAGCATCGCGCGGCATCGGAAAATGGTCGATGCGCTCGATGACGGCCTTTAGCTTCTTTTCACCTAATCGATACGTACCCGCCCGGAACGCCGCCCTTTGACAGGACAATCTGCCAGAGCTGGTTCTTTCGGGAGCGGAAAGCGCCGGCCGAAGCGAGAAGATAGTACTTCCACATGCGGTAGAAACGCTCGTCGTACTTCTCCTTGAGGCGCGGCCACGCGGCGTCGAAATTCTTCATCCAGGCGAGGAGCGTTTTGTCGTAGTGAGCGCCGAAATTATGCCAGTCCTCCATCGTAAACAGGCCCTCGATTGCGGCGGCGAGTTGACGGACGGACGGGGCCATGCCGTTCGGGAAAATGTACTTGTGCGTCCAGGGGTCGGTCCTGGTGGAGCTTTTGTGGCTGCCGATGGTGTGGAGAAGAAAGAGGCCGCCGTCTTTCAGTACACGGTGCACAATCTCCATGAGCGTTCGGTAATTCTTGTGCCCCACATGCTCGATCATGCCGACCACAACCACCTTGTCAAAGGATCCGGAGAGGTCGCGGTAGTCCATCTTCTGGATTGCAACCGGCAGGCCTTTCGTAAACTCGCGCGCATAGGCGATCTGTTCATCTGAAATACTGATGCCGGTCAGGTGCACGCCGTAGCGCTCCGCCGCGAACTTCGCAAAACCGCCCCATCCGCAGCCGATATCGAGCACAAGGTCGCCTGGAACTAGGCCCGCCTTCTTGCAGATAAGGTCGAGTTTTCGCTCCTGCGCGACATTCAGGTCGGCGGTGTCTTTAAAGTATCCGCAGGTGTACTGATTGTACGGATCAAGGAACGACATGTAGAGGTCGTTATCGAGGTCGTAGTGCCGCTCGGCGACCTGCGAGGCGCGCGTCTTGCTCTGCAGATTGAGGAGCTTGGAGCCGAGGACATAGAGGGCCGCTTCAATGTCGAGGCCGAATTTTTTATTGAGTCTGGCGCTTGTCGCTCGGCAGGCCAGCTCATCGAGCCGTTCGCATTCCCACCATCCGTCCATATAGGACTCGCCGGCCGCCAGAGCGCCGCCGGCCAGGACGCGACCATAGAGGCGGTCGTCGAGAATCTGTGGGTCGTACGGGTTCGGGCCGTTTACGGTAAGCCCGGCGCGGGACAAAAGGTCTCGCAGCTTTCCCTCGGCGGAATGTCGAGCCGAGGTTCGTCCGGAGGCGGAGGAACGTAGAAAAGATTCGCTCATCGTTGCTGGTGGAGAAGAACGCCTAATTCCTGAAGCCTCGCCGCGCCTTCGGTTGCGTACGCAGGTGATTTGCTCATGGGCTTTTCAGCGCTCAACATTAAGATGCCCATGTGAGAAACAGCGGATAAACATCACCGCGATCCCGGGCCGCAATCGCCCGATCCTTGGCGGCAGGGTCAATCGTCGTTGTTTATTCAACACGGCAATATGTCAAGAAAACAAGGATATCGGAGGGCCGGGCGCACGGCCGAGCCGGTCCGGCGCCCCTGTCAGGCGGGCCGATCCGGCCTAAGGCGCCCTCAGGCAGCGCGGTCGAGGAGGGTCTTGTAGGCGGCTTCGGCTTCGGCCCGGCGCTGATGGGCGCCGTCGGCGCTTTCGCTTGCGCCGTTCCAATCCTTCGATCGGCAGCGTTCCTCGACCCGGCGGATCGCATCAGAGAGTCCGAGCGCGCCGACATTGAGCGCGGAGCCCTTCAGCGAGTGCGCGGTTCTCGCGGCGGCGGCGAAATCGCCTTTGGCTATTTGCTGCTTCAAACTGGCGAGCAACGCGTCCGTAGAGCGCCAGAACGCTGCGAGAATCTCACGCGTCCCGTCGACGCCGGCGGCCGACACAAGGCCGTCCAGTTGTTCGCGATCGACCGCCGGCGGCGTCCCGCCGGCGGCTCCGCATGCCGCCGCATCTCGACCTGAGCCCATGAGCCCCGTCCTTTCGGCGAGGTTCGCAGATCAGCCGTAAAAATTGTTCTAACGCGGCGGACGCGACCGCCCGAATCGGTCGGTGGCTCGCACGAGGGCGTCGATGATGCCGGGCTCGCTCGCCGCATGGCCGGCGTCGCCGACGATGATGAATTCGGCCTCGGGCCAGGCTTTGTGAAGCTCGTAAGCGGTGAGCATCGGCGTGACGATATCGTAACGGCCTTGCACGATCACCGCAGGAATGTGACAGGCGGCGCCGATATCGGCGATCAGTTGGCCGTCGCGTTCGAAAAATCCGCCATTAACGAAATAGTGACATTCGATGCGGGCAAAGGCGATCGCGAATTCGTCGCTGGAAAAGCTGGCGATGCGCTCGGGCGAGGGAACCAGCGATACGGTGCCGCCCTCCCATACGCTCCACGCTTTCGCCGCGGCGAGCCTAGCCGCCTCGTCCGTTCCGGTGAGGATGCGATAATAGGCGGCCATCAGGTCGCCGCGCTCGGCGACCGGGATCGGCTTGGCGAAATCCTCGAAGGCGTCGGGCCAGACCCAGTTCGCTCCTTCCTGATAAAACCATAAAAGCTCGGCGCGACGAAGCATGAAGATGCCGCGCAGCACGAGCTCGGTCACGCGTTCCGGATGGGTCTCGGCGTAAGCAAGCGCCAGGGTCGAGCCCCATGAGCCGCCGAACACCTGCCAGCGCTCGACGCCCAAATGCCGCCGCAGTTTCTCCATGTCGTCGACAAGATGCCATGTCGTATTCTCGGCGAGTTCGGCGCGCGGAGTCGATTTCCCGCAGCCGCGCTGGTCGAAGACGATGATTCGGTACACGGAAGGGTCAAAATAACGCCGCATCGAGGGCGTCGAGCCGCCGCCCGGACCGCCGTGGCAGACCACTGCCGGCTTGCCGCGCGGATTGCCTGATACCTCGAAATAAATCTCGTGGAGCGCCGAAACCTTAAGCATTCCGGTCTCAAAAGGCTCGAGCGGCGGGTAGAGGCTGATGCGTTCTAACATTTTGACTGACAGGACCACGGTCGCATGATAGCGGTTAAATCGAGGGTCGGGCGGGCAATCAAGCTCCGGTCGACGCGTAGAGCGGGCGGAGCGAGGGGAGTTCGAGTTCCAGTGCGTTATTGGGCGTTGATCGGCCTCATCTCTGCGATGGGCGTTGCGGCGAGCGCTTGCTCGACAGGTCTTTCCTCAAACTCCGAAGCCCTCCGCGCCGCGGCAGTTGAGCGCGAGGCGCTGAGCGCCGCTGCAGAGGCGGTGCGCGCGACCAAATGGCCGAAGCCCGAGGCCGCGGATTGGGGCGCAAGGCTCGCCGGCGTCGTAGGCGACGGCCGGTTCAGCGAGGAGGATGCGGCCGCGGCGTATGTCGCAGGCCTGCGCGCGCCTCGCAAACCCGCCCTCATCGCGGACGCCAACGCCCATCTTGACGCCGCTGCGGAACTCGCGCGGATCGGCGAAGCGGTCGCCCAGTCGGTGCGCCCCGCAATGGCTGACGTCTCGACCCTCGAAGAAGCGATCGTCGATCTCCGCACGACCCGCGAGGTCTATCTCGCCGGCATGAAAGCGATCGCGAAGGACGGCGAACCGGTCGCCCCGGGCGAAGTGCGGGCCATCAAGGCGTCGTTTTCGGAGGCGATCGAAAAGCTCGGCGACACCGCCGACGATCTCGCCGACGCCGTCGAAGCGGACCGAACGGAAACCTTCGCCGGCCCGGCGGCGCCGAAATTCGTCAACTGACGCGAACCGCGCTCCGCAGGCCGGCTTTTTGAGCTGCGCTCCCTTTGTCATATTGATCATTATACAGATTATTTTACGCGGCGAGTGCGCAGGACATTCGCCCCGCTCGCTCTGCGCGTGGGCGATGCGTTGTCGATCCTGCAACCTCAGGTCGAAATCCGTTGTTCGCTCTAATTCCCAGCAATATCATCAGCGTACAGCGTTAAAACGTCCTTCGAAAATGGTTAATATCTGACACCTTTCGGGGCCGGATAAAATCGTCTCCGAGATCGTATTGCGATGTTGGAGATGCGTATGCCCTTGAACAGGCGGGAATCGAACGGGCGACGGGCGCCGAGCCTGGCTTGCAGACGGACGCCGGGACGGCGCGTCGCGGCCGCCGCGAGCCGGGACTCGCTAGGCGTCTTTGAGGGCGGCCGGGTGCGGAGAATGCGGACACACTCTCTGCAGGCCGCGGAAATGGCGGCCTCGACGATTTCTGAAGGCGCCGCGCTCTCCGCATATTCCGCACATTTAACCAGCCCTTTGCGGCTTGCTTCAGCGGGCTTGCCCCGCCCGAAAAGCGAAGTCGGCGCGTACGCGGCGAGCGCCGGCAAGGTTGAGGAGCGCGCCGCATTGGCGATTATCGAGATCGCAGAACAAACGAAAGCTGCGCCAGACTGTCCAATGAGGAAAAGGTCAGGCGATTCCTTGCCCGGGCTTTCCCTTGCTCCTAGACCTGCCCCGATCGCAGGAGAGGGCGCAATGAAGACCCGCACCGAGACTGACAGCTTCGGACCGATCGAAGTCGATCAGGCGAGATATTGGGGCGCGCAGGCTGAGCGGTCGCGCAATAATTTCAGGATCGGCTGGGAGCGCCAGCCGGCGTCGATCGTGCGCGCGCTCGGCATCGTAAAACGAGCTGCGGCCGAAACCAATATGGCTTTGGGAAAGCTCGACCGCCGCATCGGCGAGGCGATCGTCAGGGCGGCGCAGGAGGTCACCGAAGGCAAGCTCGACGACCATTTTCCGCTGTCGGTCTGGCAGACCGGCTCCGGCACGCAATCGAACATGAACGCCAACGAGGTGATTTCGAACCGGGCGATCGAAATCCTGAAAGGCGAGATGGGCTCGAAAAAGCCCGTCCACCCCAATGACCATGTCAATATGAGCCAGTCGTCGAACGACTGCTACCCGACGGCGATGCATATAGCGTGTGCGGAGGAGATCCATCACCGGCTTCTTCCGGCGCTGCGCGCCTTGCGCAACGCGCTCAACGACAAGGCGGAAGCCTGGAGAGACATCATCAAGGTCGGCCGCACTCACACCCAGGATGCGACGCCCTTGACCCTCGGTCAGGAATTCTCCGGCTACGCCAAGCAGGTCGAGAACGGCATTGCGCGGATCGAGCAGACGATGCCCGGCCTCATGGAGCTCGCGCAAGGAGGTACAGCGGTCGGAACCGGACTCAATGCGCCCAAGGGCTTCGCCGAAATGGTCGCCGATCGAATCGCCGCGATCACGCAGATGAAGTTTACATCTGCGCCCAACAAGTTCGAAGCGCTCGCCGCACATGACGCCATGGTGATGACGCACGGCGCAATCGCCAGTCTCGCGGCCGCGCTCTTCAAGATCGCCAACGACATAAGGCTTCTCGGCAGCGGCCCGCGCGCCGGCCTCGGAGAGCTGGCGCTGCCCGAAAACGAGCCCGGCTCATCGATCATGCCGGGGAAGGTCAATCCGACCCAGTGCGAGGCCTTAACCCAGGCCTGCGCGCATGTGATGGGCAACAACGCCGCGCTCGTCTTCGCCGGCAGTCAAGGCCAATTCGAGCTGAACGTTTTCAACCCGATGATGGCCTATAACTTCCTGCAGTCGGTGCGGCTGATCGCCGACGCTTGCGCGTCGTTCACCGAGCATTGCGTTGTCGGCATCGAGCCCCGGCGCGACAACATCAAGGCCAATCTCGACTGCTCCTTGATGCTGGTGACCGCGCTCGTCCCGCATATCGGCTACGACAAGGCCGCTGAAATCGCCAAAGCGGCGCACAAAAACGGGACAACTTTGAAGGAGGAGGCGGTTCGACTGGGGCATGTCTCCGCCGCCGATTATGACCTCATCGTCCGCCCCGAAGCGATGATCGGCCCCTCTTGAGGGCGAAATTCATGGACCGCGCAGGCGATTGAAGGGTTAATTCTTGAGCGCGCTGCGGCTGGACCGTTTCTTGCTCCCTGTTCCGGCGACATGCGGGGCGGGCGCCATTGGCGCGGCGCCGAGCGCTGATCATGGGGTCAAACGATGTCCGAATCCAAATCGCCGAGCCAGACGCGGCTCCTCCTCGCGCAATTCCTGTTTGCGCATAACATCGACGTCGAGGCGCTCTACAAGGCCTTGGGCGCCGATCTCGCCAGCAGCGAGAACGAGGCGGTCTCGCATATGGCCGGCATCATCGACGGCATTTCGCTCGCCACGTCGAAAATCCGCCAACACGGCCTCGACAACTGGACCAAGGGCTGAGCGCCGCCGCGCGTGCGCTTCAGTTCCCCCCCTTGAAAAGGGGGGTAGAGGGGGATCAGGCGGCGCGACCCTCCGTCTACGCTGCATCTCACTGAACAATTGTCATCCCGGGCGCGGCGCGGCGCGAAGTGGTGCGCCGCAGACGCGGGACCTTTTGAGGTTGAGGCTTCCCGCGCACGGGATGACAGTCGTAGAGGGGCGAGGTGATGCGTAAGCGCTCTCTCGCTATTCACGGTCATCGCACCAGCATTGCACTCGAAGCGCCGTTTTGGGACGCGCTGGAGCTTTTCGCACGCCAGGACGGACGCTCGCTGCCCTCATTGATCGCCGACATCGACGGCCGGCGTCTCGGCGAAACCCCGCCCGTCGGCTTGGCCTCCGCCCTGCGGGTCTACGCCTTGAGGCGAACCTGGTCAGGCGTTGGCGGAGAGGGTTAGATGCGGGCGGCCTAGTACGAGCTGCGCGTAGAGCCGGTTCGTCTCCTCGGCGTAGCCGCGCATGATGGGTCGAATCATGGCGAACCGGTCGACCTCGGCGGCGCGCGCAAGCAGCGCCGCAAACCGGCTCCGCGCCGGCTCCCGCTCGGGGTCGCTCCAGCGGGCGAGAGCGCGCGCTGTCGCCAGCCGGAGCCAGAAGGCGCGCGCCGACTTGAGCGTCTCGGCGGCCTCGGCGGCGACGAGATTGGCGCGCACCAGAGCGTCGAGCGCTTCCTCGACGGGAAGCGACGGCGAAGCCGGGCGCACGGGCGCGAACTTGTAGATGAGCGCGCCAATGATGAGATCGACGTCGATGAGGGCGCCGTCGCGGCGCTCAAGGTCCCATTCCGACGCCGACCGGTCGCGCCGTAGGCGCTGCGCGCGGGCGCGGTCGAGATCGCGGAAATGGGCGTCCGAGCGCTTCGGGGCGGCGGCGGCCGCCTTGAGCGCGCGGACTGATGCGGCCGTCGCGTCTTCCGAACCGGAAAGCGTTTGCGCACGTACAATTGAGACTTGCTCGGCCGCCGGCGCTTCGGACTGGAAATAAGCCTTGAACGCTGCTGCGTCCGGCGCGAGCCGCCCGCCGACGCCGCCCGGCCGGCGCGCAAGGTCGACCGGCGCCGCGAAAAAGCCGCCGCCGAGCCCTTCGACGGCGTCGAGAAACGCGCGCGCGGCGGCTTCGTTCTCATCTTCGGAACCGCCGGCGGAGATGAAGCCGATGGGCGTGGCGCATCCCGGCAGTCCGCGGCCCGAACCATCGAACACATGCAATGCGAGATTCGCCTTGCTGCCGCGCGTGACGATCGAGAACGTCTCGGCGAGCGCGCGGGCATTGACCGTGGCGAGAGCGTCGGCCGCCGCCCCGAAGCGCATGTCGCCCGCGGCCGCGTACAGCGCGATGCGTCCGATGCATGCCTTTCGCCAGGCCGCAAGATCGTCGAGGCCGCCCTTCGGCGGCCCGAAGCGGGCGAGCCATTCGGCCCCAGTCTCGGGCGTTTCCCGGCCCCGTTCCTCGAAGAACTCGCGAGCGAGATCGGGCGAGCGGGCGAGAGGAGCGACGGCTGCGCCGAAGCATCCAAGCGCATCGACCAGTCCTTCGCGGACCGGCCCCCCCTTGGCGAGCAGCGCAAAATCATCGCGGGCCTCGCCGCGACTGCGCACGATCTCGTCGAAAATGCGCGCCGCTTCGTCCGGACGCTGAGTTTCGCCGAAGGCGGTCAAGAGGCCGGGCGCAAGCGCTGAGAAGCGCGCCCCGTTGGCGCCGGCGGCCAGTCCCGCCCAGCCGTCGACGATTTCGCCGATGCCTGCTCCGTTGCCGAACCCGAGATCCTCAAGCTTGTCGATGTCGTCGGGGCGCGCGTCGAGGGCCTTGTAGCGCTCGAACTCGCCGAGCGGTCCGGCGGCGAAGCGGGCGAGGGCGTTCGCCGCGTCGGCGGTCGCGCCGCGCAGGACGGCGAAGAGCGCCTCCCTGTCGGCGAATCCGGCAAGCCGCGCCAGCGCTTCGGCTTCGTCGTCGCGCAGCGCGCCGAAATCGGCGGCGCCTTTCATCAGCTGGAGCCGCGAAATGAGTCCTTGCGCGAATTCTTCGCCGGCGATGAGGCGGGCAGCGAGGTCGGCCGAGACCGATCCCGATTCGGCGGCCTTGGCGATGACGACGCGCGCCGACGCTGTGCGGAAAAGCGGGCGATGGGCGCCGAGCGAATTGCGGAAGCGGTCGGCGACCGCGCGGAACGGGGCCCGCGGGTCGCCCTCATTGAGGCGCATTTCACCGCGCGCCGCGGAGCCGCCCCATACGATTTCCTCGACGCTTTCGAGAAACATTCCGCCGGCCCGGCGATCGCCGGCGACGACGCGCGCAGACGCGATCCATTGGCGAAGGCACCCTTGCTGCGGATCGGCGAGGCGCGACGAAAGGCGCGATCTTGCCTCGGCGAATCCGAATCCGCGCACGCCATTGCCGAGCGGCGTCTTCAGGATGAAAAGCGGCTGATCGCCGGACTTGCCCTGGAAGGCCTCGTGAAATTCCGACGCGATGCGCACGAATGCGCGTTCGACCATGCGCGCGGCCGGCCCATCGAACGCCTTGTCGTCATAGATAAGGGCGACCTCCAGCGGCCCAAGGGGCGCGAGATCCTCATGGCCGAAGTCGTCGCCGGCGAGAGCGAAAACACCCTCTGCCGTATTGTCCTCCCGGCGCGCCGGCATCTCTCCGCGAGCGGCTGCGCCGCGGATCAATCCGGAAAGCGCGGTTTCGACCAGCCGTTCGGCGAAGTCCGTCCTCGCGGCCGTCGCTTCGGCCGTCGTCCACGCGCCCGATAGTTCGGCGACGCCGATTGCGATGTCGACGCGCATCTTGAGCGGGGCGAGCGCGGCGTAAAGCGCTTCGCCGCCGGCGACGGAGCCGTTGAGGCCGGCGATGTCGCGCGCGGCCTCGGCGAGCGCCCGCGACGGACCCTCGACGAGCGCGTCCGCCGCAGCGCAAGGTTGTTTGAGGCAGAGTTCGGCAAGACGCCGCGTCGAGCCGAAGATCCGCAGCATTGTCAGCATTCGGTCGGGGCGGTCGAAGCGCGCGCCGGGGTCTTCGCCGAGCGCTGACGCCAAAGCGCGGCGCCACCGCGCAAATCCTGCGGCCGCACGCGCCGGTTCGATCGCATCCCCGGCCGGCGCTCCGGAATTCGCCGGAGCCGGCGTTGCGGTTCCCGTCATAAGGCCCCCTCTGTCCTTGGCTGGGGGCGATCCTGTCACGACAGGATGAATTCGGGTTTAACCGATTGGAAACACTTCGAAGAATCGGGCCGACTGAGCGCGCTCAGTCAAAGACGGCCGCGCGCAATCGCGACAAAGATGCGGATCCGTTTCCTCGCCCGCGAAGACGGTCCGTGTACGGCATAGAGGGGCGTCAGCGCGAAATGGGCGAGGGCGGGAGCGGCCTCCGCACTGAGCCGGCCGAGCGCGATAGCGGCCTCGCTATGAAGCCGTTGCGCCTCTGCGCGGGCTTCGGCCGCAAGCTGCGGCGCCAGGCGGCGGGCGCGCCGCGCCATCGCAAACGCCGTCGCAGCCTTCTCCGCCGCCGCCGCGTCGCATGCGCCAGGAGCCGAAATCCGCAGCGCTGCGCGCGCGAGCGAGCCCTCCGCGCGCCTGCACCAGGCGCTGAAACCTTCGAGGCTGGCGAACGGCTGATCGAGGAGCCTGGCGTACGCGTCGAGGGCCGCGTCGATTTCGGCGCCGGCGGCGGCGACGATTCCCATCTCCGCGGCGGCTTCGACCGCCGGGTGAGCGCGCGGCCTCGCGCCCTTCGCGATCTCCGCAAGGCTGTCGCGCCACCATTGGAAGCGGATGTCTCCCAATAGAGGCTCGCTTACGACCTCGGGGATGCGTTCAAGTTCGAGACTGAGCGCATAAAGCGCGAAGAGCCGCCATCGCACGGGTTGCGGCGCATAGCACGCCGAAAGCCACCGATCTTCGTCGCGCGCGCGGACGAGCGCCTTGCACTGGGCGATCGACGCACTCTCGACTGGCAAAGACGCGCTCGCTGACTGGCGACGCGCGGGTTCTAGGCCCGCGCGAACTAGCCCGAAAGCCGGGTCAAAATGAAAACCGGCGCCTCGGCGCCGGTTTCTCATTCCACCGAGCGTGCTTCTATCGGCAGATTTCGCCGCCCCCCGACGCGACATGACGCGGGAGAGCCGAATAGGCCTCGCCGATCGCGCCTTTCGCGTCCCCGATGCGCTCGAGATAGGCCGGATATTCGCGCGCCTTCCAGGGCGGCAGCGCATCCTTGCTTTCGAGTCGCGCAATCAGGATTTCCTCGGCGCGCGAAATCGCCGCCTTGGCGCGGACGAGGTCTTTGCGGAATCCGAGCCCCTCCGCATACATCAGGCTGAGATGGTAATAGGAAATCGGGTCGGATTTCGTCACCGCCGCATCGCAGACGACCTGTCGCACTTCCTCCGGCGCGAGGAGGCGCGTCTGCGGATGACCGTAGGCGGCTTGCGCCTTTTTCACCGCTTCGATGGTCGACGGCCCGTAGTCATTGTCGGGGCCGTTGACGAATTCGATGAAGCCGAGCGATTCGAGCGCGTATTGCACGGCCGTCGTCGTCGACCGGCCCGACAGCTTAAGCCCCTCCTCGCCCGCATCCGCGGACCCAAGATTCTGCAGACGCCCCAGGGCAGCCGCGTCTTCAAGTTCGGCGAGATGCGCCGCATCGGAGCGCAGGAGCATGTCTTTCCGCGCCGCCGCCACGCGCCTGTCGTTTTTCGACAGCTGCGCCATGCGCCGTGCGCCTTCGCTCTTCAAGTCGCGGTCGGAAATCGCGCTCGGCCCGTAGACGCTGGTGGAGCCTGAGGCGGCCCAGGATTCCGCTGCGGCGCTCCAGGCCGCCGCTGCGAAGGCGTCTGACGCTCCATAGGCCTGACAGCTGGTCAGCTCGATGAGGCGCATAATCCCTAACGGCCCCATGCGCGCAAGCTCATCGGCGAGAGCTTCCCGTGCGCCGGCCTGTTCAGCCTCAGTCGACTGCGCCTTCAGTTTTTCGAGGCGCGCTTCGAGATCGGCGGTCTGTCTGTCGCGGATGGAAATGAGAGATCTCTCTTTTCCGGTCCACAGCTCGTCTTTCGTCACACCGCCGAAACGCCGGAATGAGATGTTGCTGCCGAGTTTCAAATTGCGCGTTGCGCGGTCGCGATCCTTGTAGCCGGCAACGCCCTGCGCTTCGCAGGTCGCGAGCGTCAGCCACTTCAGCGCGTAGGTCTTTTCGGCGGATGACAGTTCGCCGGCGTTCGACGGGAAGGCGCACTGCGCCACCGAATACTGCGCCTGCGGATCGCCTCCGAGAGCGGCCCACTCAAGAATGAGATGTTCTTCAAGCTTGAATTGCGCGGCGCATTTCAGCTCTTCGCCGGCCTCGGCGCTCGCGCCCAAGACTGCCGCACATGCGCCCGCCCGCGCCAACCAACGCATCAACATCGCCCCTCCGCCCGATTACGCTGACCCTCTTGCGGGAAACTGTATGGCCGCGGACCGGCGAAGGCAATGGCGCGCCTTCTCCGCGATTTCAATGATTTAGCAATGCTTACCTAGCGGCGCAGGGGTCCGTTACGGCGTCGCCGTAGCCTTCACCTTCGACCAGTCGCGCTTGACGCCGGTCAGGAGCAGGAACGGCGCGGCCAGAAGAAGCGTCGAATAGGTGCCGATGATGATGCCGAGCGTGATGAGGACCGAGAAGCCGCGCAGCACCTCGCCGCCGAATATGATGAGCGCAATGAGCGCGAGAATGGCGGTGCCGCCGGTGACGACGGTTCGCGTCAAAGTTTCGTTCAGAGACAGATCGATCAGCTCGGCGAGCGGCATCTGCTTATATTTGCGCAGGCTCTCGCGAATGCGGTCGTAGACGACGATCTTGTCGTTCACGGAATACCCGATGATGGTCAGGATGGCGGCGATGATCGTCAGATTGAACTCGAAGCCGAAGAACACGAAGACTCCGACCGAGACGACGGTGTCGAAGAGCGCGCCGACGACGGCGCCCAGACCCCACTGCCACTGAAATCGAAACCAGATGTAGGAAAGGATCATCGCCCAAGCGAGCGCGACGGCGATGAAGCCCTTGCGGACGAGTTCTCCCGAAACGGTCGGCCCGACGATGTCGACGCGCCGGAAGACGAGGTCCGCGCCCAAGGCCTGGCGCAGCGCTTCCTGGACGCGCGCGGCGACCGCCTGCTGTGTCACGTCGGCGCTCTGCGTCCCCTCGGCCTCCGCCTGCTCGAGCACGACGATGATGTCGTTGGGCGTGCCGAACTCCTGGACCTTCGATTCGCCGAAGCCGAGCGCGCCGACTGTGGCGCGCACCGCCCCGACGTCGATCGGCTCGGCGTCGGAGACTTCGATGGTGACGCCGCCGCGGAAATCGACGCCGAAATTGACTCCGGGATAGACGAAGATCGCGAACGCGGCGGCGACGAACGCGATCGCGTTCGCCGCGAAGGCGGGGATGCGCCATTTGGTGAACGGAATGTCCGTTTCGTCCGGTATGAGCTTAAGCAGCTTCATGGCTTTCCGACTTCAAAGCGTGATCGCTTTCGGCCGCCGCTGCAGAAGGTAGGCGCCGACGAGGATGCGGGTGATGACGATGGAGGTGAACACGGATGTGAAGACGCCGATGGCGAAGGTCACGGCGAACCCGCGCACCGGCCCGGCGCCCAGAAAGAGCATGATGAGCGCAGCGAGAAAGTGCGTGACGTTCGAATCGGCGATGGCGCTGAACGCCTTGTCGAAGCCAAGGCCTGCCGCCACGATCGGCGCTTTGCCCGCCGCGACTTCCTCGCGGATGCGCTCGAAGATGAGCACGTTGGCGTCGACCGCCGTGCCGATGGTCAGCACGATCCCCGCCATGCCGGGCAAGGTCAGGGTGGCGCCGGTCATCGACAGGAAGCCGACCAAAAGGACGACGTTGAAGAAGAGAGCGATGTTGGCGAAGACTCCAAAGAGCCCGTAAGTCACGATCATGAAGGCGACGACCGCGAAGAACCCTATGACGAGCGCGATCGTGCCCTTACGGATCGAGTCCTTGCCGAGGTCGGGTCCGACCGTTCTCTGCTCGAGCGTCGTCAGCTTGGCGGGGAGGGCTCCCGACCGGATCAGCAGCGAAATGCGCGCCGCTTCCTCGGGGGTGAAATTGCCGGTGATGCGCCCCGATCCGCCGGTGATGGGAGTCTGAATCCTCGGCGCCGAAATGATTTCATTGTCGAGGACGATCGCGAAGATCTCGCCGACATGCTCCTGCGTGTAGTCGGCGAAGCGGATCGAACCGCGGTTATCGAACGAAAAATTGATCTGAAATCCGACGCCGTCCGGGTTCAGGTCCGCATTGGCGTTCTGCACCATGTCGCCGGTCACTTCCGGATCTTCATGAAGGACAAGCGCGCCCGGGCCCTCGCTTTCGGTGAATGGGACGACAATGCGACCGGGATAACCGCCCTGCGCCTCTTCGACGCTGACGCCTGGGTCGTGGCGATGAAAACTCAGCTGTCCGGTGCGGTTGATGAGCGCCTTAAGAGCCTCCGGGTCATTGTCCCCCGGCACCTGAATGACGATGCGGTCGCCGCCTTGCGGCTGGATTGAGACTTCCTTGTTTCCGGCCGGATCGATGCGCCGGCGCACCACCTCGATCGAATCGCCGACCGCCTCGCTGGCGTAGAACCGCCGCGCCTCCGGCCTGATCGTCACATCGATCCGCGGTCCGACGACCTTCACCTCATAGGGCTGCGGTGCGCCGGGGATCACTCCGGCGCGCGTCAGATTGCGCACCCGTTTGGCGGCCTCTTCTGCGTCGGACGGATCGCGCACCCGGAAGCTGACCACTCCGGTTTCGACGTTGGTGGTCGGCAGCGCGCCCAGAGTGATGCGCTGGCGGCCGGCCTGAGGCCGCATTTCGCGCTGAATGTCCTGCCGCAGCGCCGTCAGCCGGTCGGCGATGACTTTTTCGGTGTCGACGCCGAGCAGGAGATAGGAGCCGCCCTGGAGATCGAGACCGAGATTGATGGCGCCGTTCGGCAGAAACGCCGGCATCGACTCGCGCAGTCTTTCCGGGACGAGATTAGGGCTTGCGAACAGCGCGCCAAGCGCGATCACGGCCATGACGATAGCAAGCTGCCAGTTCTTGTATCTCAGCATGGCGGTGGCGTCGTGCGCTCTTACTGATCGTTCGCCGGCTGCGCTTTGGTTCGAACGTCGCTCAATGTCGCCTTAAGCACCTTGACCGTCACGTTGTCGGCAAGCTCGACCATGATTTCGTCGCCTTCGAGCACCTTAGTCACTTTGCCTATGATGCCGCCTGCGGTGACGACGACATCGCCGCGGCGGACGTTGGAAACCATTTCCGCGTGCTTCTTGCGCGCCTGTTGCTGCGGACGGATCAGCAGAAAATAAAAGATGACGAAAATGAGGACGAGCGGCGCGAGCTGAATCAGCGCGTTCGGCGGTTGCGGCGCCGCGCCCTGCGCGTAGGCGTTCGAAATCAGCATGGGTCTCCCGAGCGCTATTCTGGGGTTCCGGACGGGTCGCGGGGCGAGGTCCGAGCGTTGCAGGTCGCGGGCTTATATAGCGGCGTCGGAACGCAATGCAACGCGGTCAGCAGGCCCTCGGCGCGCCTTGTGGTCGCGGCTGCGCGCGCCGGCGAGCGGCATTTCGCCCGCGGCCCTGCTTCGGGGACGGATCATTTGGACGCCGGAAGCGATCTCGTCCGTCCTCAGCCATCGCCGGGCGCGATCGCCTACGGACACGACTACGGGGCGCCGATCGCCGCCTCCATGGCGAGCAGCGCGCGCTTCCTCTCCACGCCCCAGCGGTAATTGTGGATGACGCCGGAGGAGAGGATCACCCGGTGACAGGGAATGAGCAGCGAAATGAGATTGGCGCCGACGGCTGCGCCGACCGCGCGCGACGCCGCGGGGACCCCGATCCTGCGCGCGACCTCTCCATAGGTCGCCGTCTCGCCGAACGGGATCCTTAAGAGCGCCTCCCAGACCTTCAGCTGAAAATTTGTGCCCTGAACATGGAGTCCGAGCGGGCGCGCCAGTCGCCCGCCGCGAGCGAAGGCGAAGGCCTGTTGTGCGAGCGGCGCGATAAACACGGAATCTTCCGAATAGTCCGCCGCGGGCCAGTCAGTCATCAATTCGCTCAAGGATTGCTCAAATCCGCATTCGCCGGTGAAATTGAGCCAGCAAATCCCCTTGTCGGTCGCCCCGATCAGGCCTTCGCCGAAGGGGCCGTCGACGCGCGCATAGCGGATGAGAACGCCGTCGCCCCTTCCGCGCCAGGCGCCGGGCGTCATCGCTTCGGCGACGAGAAAGAGATCATGGAGCCGCGAGGGCCCCGAGAGCCCCGCCGAGATCGATGCGTCCAAGACGCTCTCGCCGCGGCGGAATGCGGATTTGGCTTCGCCCGCCGTGAGGAATTGCAAAAAGCGCTTCGGCGAGACGCCCGCGCCAGCCTTGAAGACCTTCTGAAAATGAGCGGGGCTCATGCCGATTTCGGCGGCGAGATCGTCGAGACTCGGCCGCGCCTCGAAATTGGCGACGAGATAGTCGATGGCCTTCGCCACCGGCGCGTATCCGTCGTGCCGCGACAATCCGTTCATGACCTCGATGTTCATTTGGCTCAGCTCCGGCGATCGGCTGAAGAGATGGCGCCGCCGCCAGCCCGCGCCCACCCGGAAATTGCGCTTTACCGACCCTTAACCTCAACCGCGCGTTAATGGCCCCGCGGGAGGCCCTATGGAAGACCTCAAATACATCGTCACCCTCGGATTTTCGGGCGCGGACGTCCTGCCGGCGGTCGTCATCGCCTTTTTCCTTGCGATGTTCGTCAAAAAGGGCTCGCCCGTGTGGTCGATCGCCCTCACCGCGCTCATCCTAGACCGCTTCGTTTGGCCGATCGCCAGCCAAGCGCTCTCGGGGGCCGACATCCACACAATCTACGGCACTATCGGCGCCTTCTTCGAGACGTTGTTCGACAATCTCGGGGTCTACGTCGTCCGCTTCTTCGGTCTCGTCGTAATGATCGGATCCTTCGTCCTGCTGCGCGGCCAGGTGCACAGAATTGGGCCGGCGAAAAAGGCGAAGCCGGCCGCCGCCTGATTTACGCGCGCGCGAAGGTCAGGACCGCGTTAAGGCCGCCGAAAGCGAAGGAATTCGATACGGCCAAATCGAGCTTTCGCTCGCGCGCCTCGTTCGGCGCATAATCGAGATCGCAGGCCGGGTCCGGCTCGTCATAATTGATCGTGGGCGGAACGACGCCGTGTTTCAGGGCGAGGATCGCTGCGATCGCTTCGACGCCCCCGGCGGCGCCGAGAAGATGCCCGTGCATCGCCTTTGTCGACGACACTACGAGATCGTCGGCGCCGGCGCCGAATGCGGCGCGAATCGCCTGGGTTTCCGTCGGGTCATTGAGAAGCGTGCCGGTGCCGTGCGCGTTGATGTAGACGCCGGAAGCGTCGGCGATCTTCACCCCGGTGAGCGCCGCGCGCATCGCGGCGGTAGCGCCTTCCACCGCCGGATTGATCATGTCCTTGCCGTCGGCGTTCATGCCGAAGCCGGCGAATTCCGCGTAGATGCTCGCGCCGCGCGCCCTGGCGCGCGCGTATTCTTCGAGAAGGAGGATTCCGGCTCCCTCGCCGATGACGAGGCCCTTCCGGTTCTTCGAAAACGGCCTGCACAGATCGTCCGACATGATGTGCATGGCGCGCCAGGCTTCGAGCGGGCCGTCGCTCAAAACCGCTTCCGAGGCGCCGGCGAGGCCGATATCGGCGGCGCCGGCGCGGATGATGTCGGCGCACACGCCGATCGCATGGGCGCCGGAGGCGCAGGCGCTGGAGACGGCGAAGGCCGGTCCCCTGATCCCGTGGCGGATCGAAAGGTGACTCGCAGGCGCGTTGGGAATGATCCTCAGAATGGTCAGGGGATGCGGACGGCGGCCTTTTTTCAGCATCGCCTTGTAGGCGTCGTCCTGCGATCCGGCGCCGCCGATCCCGGTTCCGATGATCGCAGCGCAGCGGCGCCCCAGCGCTTCCGTCATCTCAATTCCGGAATCCTTCAGCGCTTCGTCGGCGGCGGCGATCGCGAATTGCGTGAAGCGGTCGGTGCGCGCGATGTCGCGGCCGAGGCTTTCGGCGCGAGACGCAAAGCCGTCGGCGGGCGCCACCGGCAAAGTCGTCTCAAAGCCCTCTTCGGCGCCGAATGTGCGCTTGACGATTCCGCACTTGCCGGAAACGAGGCCGTTCCAGAACTCTTTCGCGTCGCCGCCGATCGCGCAAACCACTCCGATGCCGGTGACGACGACGCGACGCGACATCCTAGGCCTTCTTCGGCTCGGCCATCAGCTTGCCGAGGGCGTCGACGAGGTCTCCGACTTTTTTCATGTCTCCGAACGGATTCTGGTTGGCGTTGAAGGGAATCTCGACGCCGAGCTTTTCTTCGACTTCATAGATGATCTCGACGACGGCGAAAGAATCGATGCCGAGATCGGAGATCGGGGTTTCGCGCGTCAGCGGCGCGGCGAGTCCCACGGCATGGGATTTGATGATGTCGAGCAATGCGGCTTCCATGTCCGCCATGGCGTGAGCCCCTCTTTCGCCGCGGGTGTATCGCAGGGGGTCGGCGATGTCCACGCGCGCGGTTCCGGCCCTAGTCGCGGAGGTTCCTGAATTGCAGCGGCTGCTCGATCGCAAGCCCTTTGACGAAAGCGATGACGGCCTGCAGATCGTCCCGGTTCTTTCCGGTCACGCGCAACTCGTCGCCCTGGATCGCAGCCTGCACTTTGAACTTCGCATCCTTGATCTCCTTGGCGATCCGCTTTGCGAGTTCCTTGTCGAGCCCCTGCCGGATCTTGACCGTCTGTCGCATCGACTGGCCGGCGGCAGGCTCCTCTTTTTGATAATCGAGAGAGCCCGGCGCGATCCCGCGCTTCTGCATGTGTCCCTGCAGGATCTCCCGCATCTGCTTCAGCTTGAGGCCGTCGTCCGCGAAGATGGTGATGACGCCCTCCGCGAATTCAATGCGCGATTTCGAACCCTTGAAATCGTAGCGGTTCGCGATCTCTCGCGTGACGTTTTGAATCGCATTGTCTGCTTCGGCGAGCTTCACTTCGGACACGATGTCGAACGAGGGCATCGGAGACCTTTTGGGAATAAAGCGTCAGACGGCCTGTAAGCCGGGTTCTGTGCTCAGTGAAGAGCGGCGACCATTCCTCTTGAACGGCGCTTGCGCGCCGCTTCCAGCAACCAACCCGAGCCGCTCGGAGCGAAGACTCTCCTGCTTTCGCGCGCGGCTCCTATTCGGTCTTGCTCCAAACGGGGCTTGCCATGCCCGGACCATTGCTGGTCCGGCGGTGCGCTCTTACCGCACCTTTTCACCCTTACCCCGAAATTCGAGGCGGTTCGGTCTCTGTGGCGCTGTCCCTCGGCGATTGCGCGCCGGCCGGGCGTTACCCGGCGTCCTGTCTCCCTGGAGCCCGGACTTTCCTCCCGGCTCGCGCCGGGCGGCCGCCCGGCCGTCTGACGGCCGAGATGTGAGGAGTCCTCAAGCGAGGGTCAAGTGCGACGCGCGCAATGCCGATCTCCTTCAACCAGAGGTTGGTGGCGTGTTTTACTTGGAAATGTTTAGCCTTCGCCGAAGTCGAGTTGGGCGCGGTCGAGCATCAAGCGCCCGTTCTTTCGGAAAACCGGCGGGAAGAACGCGCGCTGGCGCGTCGGGGCGGGGGATTGGTGCGCGCTCGGGTAGCCGTGCTCGGCCTGGCGTTGGGCGTCCTGTGCGCGCTCGGGACCGCGGGCGCATCGCCGTGGCCGCGCGAGCCGGGCCGCCTGTTCGTTTCGACGAAGGCGAACTATTTCACCACTGCCGGCGGCGCGCCGCTTCCCGGGGCTGTCGATCCTCCCCGTTTCGAGCGCATCGACTCCGACGTCTACGGCGAATTCGGTCTCGGTTCCGGCGTGACGCTCGGCGCCAAGATCGTCTACGGCGACGCCTCCTTCTACGACGGGTTCAAGACCGAGAGCGTCGCCGGCTTCGCCGAGATCGAGGGCAGCGTTCAGTACACGGCGATGCGCAACCGCGAGGATGCGCTGAGCTTCAAGCTCACGGGCGCGACCCCGACGCGGTTCGAAGAGGGCGGGCGGCCCGGCGTCTTCAGCGACGGCGTCGACCTTGAGGCTCGCGCGCTCTACGGCCGCGACCTCTTCGCGGGTCCGTTCAAACTCTACGCAACTGCGGAAGCCGCTTTTCGACGACGCTTCGGCGACGGCGCCGATCAGTTGCGCGCGGATATCCTCATCGGCGCGGAGCCCATGAGCCGGCTGCTGCTGCTCCTCGAAGCTCAATCGCGCTTTTCGCTTCGAAACGAGGATCCTGGCGGAGCCGATTACGATGTGCTGATCGTGCAGCCGTCGGCGGTCTTTAAGGTGTCCCGACGCTTCGCGGCGCAGGCCGGCGCGATGCGCGAGGTCGCCGGACGCAACCTCCTGCGCGGGGACGGCTTCTTTCTCGCTCTGTGGACGGAATTCTAGCCGGCATGGCGCGTCCCCTCCACGCGGATGGGCCGGCGCGAACGGAAGTCGCGGCAGGCTGTGCGCCCCGGTTCTGCGAAAAACTGCCGGGCGCGGCTCATGGCGAGGATCAGGCGCGCCTCATCGAAGAAACAACCATGGGACTTGCCCGGCGCAAACCGACATACTCCGCATACAACCTTCTTTCCAAGAAGACGAAAGTCGCCTGCGGGCTTGTTTCGGCGGCCCTTGCAACGGCGGCGCTCACAGCGCCTCTCGCCGAGGGCGATAGCGCGACCATCGACGAAGCGCGCCGCCTCGGCCTTGATCGCCGATTTCATTGCCTCGTCGTGCCCGATTGCGCCCCGAAGACAAAGCCGAAGGCGTGCAACTGGGGGCTACAGTTCGCTAGGGGCGCGCTCACCGTCGTTTACGACGCCGAAGATGCGCCCGAGCCCGATCAGCTAAGAAAGGCGGCGGCTGCATTCACGCGCGGCGACCAGCGCCTGGCCTGCGTGCAGGCGCGGCTCAATTTCTACAACGCCGAAGACAATCTCTCTTCGCGCTCGAATATGCGCTGTGGTTCGACCTCCTGCTGCCCGCTCTCGAGCGGCTCGACATGCCGGTGCCGCTCGGCGGGACTTCGAACGTCTTTCGAACAGACATCCTGCGCGTCATCGGCGCATGGGACCCGCACAATGTCACGGAAGACGCCGATCTTGGAATGCGGCTCGCGCGGCTCGGATATCGGACCGCGATCCTCGACTCAACGACCTGGGAGGAGGCCAACTGCAAGCCCGCGAACTGGATCCGCCAGCGCTCGCGCTGGATGAAAGGCCATCTGCAGACCTGGCTGGTTCATCGGCGCGACGTCGCCGGATTGCGCCGAGCCGCCGGGGCGCGAGGCGTCGTCGTGCTCGACATGTTTCTGGCCGGGAATGTTTTCGGCGCGCTGATCAGTCCGGTTCTGTTCATTCTCTGGCTGCTTTGGCCGATCATCGGCGAGCCTGCGCCGGCCGCCATTATCGGGCTCAATGTCGCTTCGCTCGTCGCCGGAAATCTCATTTGCGTCGCGCTTGCCGCGGTCGCGACCGTCCAGCGCGGCTGCGGCCTCCTTCCTTACTCCTTGCTGGCGCCGCTTTACGGACTTCTGGCGTCAATCGGCGCCTACAAGGCGCTCTTTCAACTGTTCACGCGTCCGAGCTTCTGGGAGAAGACCGATCACGTCGTGAGCGCCGCCGCCATCCAAAGGCGCGACGCCGCCATGGCGGCGGCTATTCGCGAATCGCCGCGTCCCGTACACGGCTTCACATCGCCGGTTTCATTGCGCGCAGAAAGGCGAATCCGTACATAACGGCTCCAGTCGGTCGTTGAGGCCTTTGCATGTCTGCGCTCGCCGGCGCGCCATTCCGCAAGATGAACGGGCTCGGCAATGATTTCGTCGTTGTCGATCTGCGCCGGTCGTCAGCGCGGATGACGGCGGTCGCTGCGCGCGCCATCGCCGACCGCTCTCGCGGAATCGGCTGCGACCAGGTGATCACTCTCGAAGATCGCGGCGAGCCGTATATGGGCGTCTGGAACGCCGACGGTTCGGAAGCCGGACAATGCGGCAACGCCGCGCGCTGCGTCGGCTGGATTCTGATGGAGGAGGCGGGCGCCCCGGAAGCTGCATTCGCAACGGCGTCCACGACGCTCTGCGTCCGCAAGGCCGGCGAGAAGCGTGTCGCCGTCGACATGGGCGAGCCGAAATTCGGCTGGCGCGAAATTCCGCTGGCGGAGGCGTTCGAAGATACGCGGTTCATCGACATCAAGCTCGGCCCGATCGACAAGCCGGTTCTGTGGGGACCGTCGGCGGTTTCCATGGGCAATCCGCATTGCGTTTTTTTTGTCGAAGACGCCGAGGCCCAGGCGCTCGACCGGTTCGGTCCCCTGGTCGAGAATCATCCCTTGTTCCCGGAGCGGACCAATGTCGGCGTCGCGGAAGTGCGTGGGCCGCATTTGATCCGTCTGCGGGTGTGGGAGCGCGGCGCCGGACTGACCAAGGCCTGCGGCACCGGCGCTTGCGCCGCGCTCGTCGCCGCCCATCGCCGGCGCCTCGCTGCGCGCAAGGCGACGGTTCTTCTCGACGGCGGTCCGATCGCCATAGAGTGGCGCGCCGATAATCATGTCGAAATGACCGGCCCTATCGAATTCGAATTCGAGGGGACGCTGCCTGCGACGGTGTAGTGCGCGATGGCCAAGCTCTATTTCAACTACTCGGCGATGAACGCGGGGAAATCGACCGCGCTTCTGCAGGCGAGTTTCAACTATCGTGAGCGCGGCATGCGCACGCTGCTGTTCACCGCAGCAGTCGACACCCGCGCCGGGAAGGGAGTCATCGGTTCGCGCATCGGCCTCAAAGGCGACGCTGCAGTCTACGATTCGAAAGTCAATCTCTTCTGGGCTATCGAGCGCGAGCATGAGAAGGGTCCGGTCGCCTGCGTGTTCATCGACGAAGCGCACATGATGGACAAGGCGCACGTTTATCAGCTGGCGCGGGTCGTCGACGAACTTGCGATCCCGGTCGTATGCTATGGCCTGCGCTCGAATTTCAGAGGCGAGCTATTCGAATCGACTGCGGCCCTCCTTGCCCTCGCCGACGAGATCAACGAACTGAAGACCATCTGCGAATGCGGCGCCAAGGCGACCATGAATTTGCGCACCGACAAGAACGGCCGCGCCGTGCGCGAGGGCGCCGAGATCGAGATTGGCGGCAACGACCGTTACGTCCCGTTATGCCGCAGGCATTTTTTCGAGCGCTTCAACGCGAAGTGACCGGCGCAACAGGCTTGTGGCGACGGGGCGCCGACCGCCGGACGGATTCGTCACGCCATATCATCTGTATAAAGATATTCCGTAGGGAGATTTATGCTTGATCGCTTATGGTCACGTCGGCGCTCCGGTCTCTCGCGCGCCCTTTCCTCTGCATTAAATTTTTGTAATTAACGATAAATCCGTATCCGGATTAACCAAGCAAGGCGTTGGCCCGCCTGAAAATTTCCTCGGAAGGCGATCCGATCCCGAACTTATCTGACACCTTGCGGCCCCTTTTATGATGGGAGGCGTCCGGAGAAATCCTGGACGGCGGAAAAGGAGAAACTGTGGTCGAAGAGTACTTGAAACGCGCGCAAAGCCGATCCCGCGCACCGATCATGCGACGCCGGCGCGGATCAGGTCATGCATGTGAATGACGCCGACCGGCTTGTCGTTCGCGACGACGAAGATCTGTGTGATCTTGCGCTCATTCATCCTGTGCAGGATCGCCGCGGCGAGATCGTCGGGGAGAGCGGTGACAGGCGAGCGTGTCATGGCGTCGTCGACGCTGTTGGCTTTCCTCCCGTTCGCGAGCAGCCTGCGGACATCGCCGTCGGTGATGATCCCGGCAAGATGCCCGTCGGCGGCGGTGACGCCGACACAGCCGAGACCTTTCGCCGAGATCTCGGCAAGGCCGGCGACGAGCGGCGCGCCGCTGGCGACCAGCGGCAGACGAGCGCCTTGATGCATGAGGTCGCCGGCTTTCAGCAGCATCGCGCCGAGCTTGCCGCGCGGGTGGAAGGTTTTGAAGTCGTCGGCGCGGAATCCGCGGCGTTCGAGCAGCGCGACGGCGAGCGCGTCGCCCAAGGCCATCATCAGGGTTGTCGATGTCGTCGGGGCGTTGGTTTCGGCGCATGCTTCGCGAGCGTCGGGGAAGATGATCGGGATGTCGGCGGCGCGCGCCAGCACGGAGTCGCGCTCCGACGTGGCGGCGATCAACGGTATGCCGAAGCGGCGCGTGTAGTGGACGAGATCGGAAAGCTCGGGCGTTTCGCCGGACTTCGAAAGCGCCAGCGCTACGTCGCCGGGCGCGATCATGCCGAGATCGCCATGGCTCGCTTCGGCTGCGTGGACGAAGTGGGCGGGCGTTCCGGTCGAGGCGAGCGTCGCAGCGATCTTGCGGGCGACATGGCCGGACTTTCCGATGCCGGCGCAAATGACGCGCCCGCTTGCCGCGAAGATGACATCCACCGCCCGCGCAAACTCCGCGTCGAGCGCGCCCGAAAGGTCGATAAGCGCCTGAGCTTCCAGGGCGAGCACGCGCCGTGCGGTGGCGATCGCCGGATCGTTCGCCATCTACAACTCCACTCGCGTCCGCGATTTCGTGAGCGCGTCGATCTCGATGAGCTCCCGCATCAAGGGCTCAAGCTTTTTGAGCGGGACCATGTTGGGCCCGTCGGACGGGGCCCTGTCGGGATTGTCATGCGTCTCCATAAAGATTGCGGCGACGCCGACGGCGGCGGCAGCGCGCGCCAGATGCGGCACGAAACGCCGATCCCCGCCCGAGGAATTTCCCTGCCCTCCGGGCGCCTGCACGGAGTGCGTCGCGTCGAATACGACCGGCGCGCCGATCTCGTCGAGAACGGGAAGGCTGCGGAAGTCCGCAACCAGAGCATTATAGCCGAAGCTCGCGCCCCGCTCGGTGACGAGGACGTCTTTCGCCCCGGCCGCCGCGAGCTTGGCGACGACATTCGCCATGTCCCAAGGCGCGAGAAACTGCCCCTTCTTCACATTGACCGGTCTGCCGGTCTTCGCGGCGGCGACAAGAAGGTCGGTCTGGCGACAGAGGAAGGCCGGTATCTGCAGGACATCGACGGCTCGGGCCGCAACCGCGCATTGTTCGGGCAGGTGCACATCGGTGACGACCGGCAATCCGGTTTTTTCGCGAATCTCCGCGAAGACAGGCAGCGCCTCATCCAGTCCCAGACCGCGAAACGAGTCGAAGGCGGTGCGGTTCGCCTTGTCGAACGATGTTTTGTAAACCACGCCGACTCTAAGGCGCTCGCCGATTTCGCGGATCGCGGCCGCCATTTCCAGGGCGTGGGAACGGCTCTCGAGGGCGCAGGGTCCCAAAAAGAACGCGACCGGCGACGATCGTCCCATGCGGACTTTGCCGCCGGGCGCTGCAATCTCAACGATCGCGTTGGTCAAAATGACCTCACTCCCTGCCGATCCGGCCTTGCGGCGCGCGCCGCCAGAGATAACATGCGCCTGCTTGATGATGAAAATCGACTGCTACCGCGGCGTCACACCGGAGCGGGAATGCAACCGGGCAGCTTCGGACAGGGCTCGGTTTTTGGCCGAAAACGTGCAATCGGTGATCCGATTGCGGCAACGTCGCCTGTCGGGGAACGGCAGCGCGGATCGAGAGGGCTGGGGTCGGGGGCTGAAGTGTCGAGGGGAATTCGATTCGCTTTGATTAGCGGTCTCGCTCTGCCTGCCTTATGCGCAGGCTGCGGGAGCGGAGGCGGCGGCGGCGGCCCGCCTGTCATGGTGCCGCCCGCGCCCGCCCCGGCTCCGCCGCCGGCCCCGTCGCCCACTCCTTCTCCGCCTCCGGGTACAAATTTCCGGACATCGGAATTCCAGCGCAATTACGGCCTTGAAATGATCAATGCGGTCCCCGCTTATGAGCGCGGCGCGACCGGCGACGGGGTCATCATTTCGCTCATCGACTCCGGCATCGATGTCAACAATCCGGAATTTTCCGGCCGTATCCATCCGCAAAGCGCCGATCTGGCGATCCCGGGCGTGGTCGCGCCTGGGGATGTTCGACCCGGCGGACCCAATCTGCAGGATATCGACGGACACGGAACCGCCGTCGGCTCCATTCTCGCTGCGGCGCGCAACGATTCCGCGACGCACGGAGTCGCCTTCCTTTCGACGCTTCTCGTCTTCCGCACCGACAAGCCTGGCGATCAGGACACCCTGTTGGGCGCTGCCATCGCCGAAGGCGTCCGGCGATCCGGCCCGATCGGCGCCCGGGTGATCAATCTCTCGGTCGGCAGCAGCGACCCGGCGGCGCGGGCGCAATTCCGATCGTTGCTCGCCCACGCCGGGCAGAACGACATTGTGACGGCGCTTTCAGTCGGAAACGCCGGCAATTCGGAGCCGGAAGCTTCGGCGATGGCCGCAACGGACCCGGAGGTGGGGGGAACGGCCATCATGGTCGGAGCAGTCACGCCAACCGGCGACCTCGCGTCGTTTTCCAATCGCGCCGGAGCTGGGGCGAATTTCTATCTCGTCGCGCCGGGCCAGGGTGTTCCGGTCCAGGGGATCGGCGGCGGCCTCTTCAATTTCAACGGAACCAGCGCTGCCGCGCCGCATGTCGCCGGGGCCGCCGCGCTCATCCGGCAGCTCTGGCCTGGAATGACCGCGCGGCAGGTCGTGGATATCCTTTTGACCTCCGCGACCGACCTTGGCGCCCCGGGAATTGATGCCGTTTACGGCCGGGGACTTCTGAATGTTGGCCGCGCAGCCCAACCCCTAGGAACTCTAAGCACGGCAAGCGTCTCCGGCGGCTCAGCGCCAGTTACCGATCCAGTCCTCACAATCGATCCGACGCTCTCGTCGAGCTTGCCGGATCTCGGCGACTTCGTCTTCCTTGATTCCTATGGTCGCGATTTTCGGGCGTCCCTGAATGATTTGGTGGTCCGCGCCTCGGCTGCGGTCGACCCGATCGCCGTGCTGCAGCCCTATTCCCGGTTCGAGGCGGCGACCTTTGGCGCGTACGGCGCGACGGCCCATTTCCGCACCGAGGCACGCGACCGAACCCTGTTCAGCCCCGACGATGCGCGCCGTGCGTCGGCTTTCGGCGTCGCCGATCAGGAAGCCGGCGTCGACGATCTCTTGAGCTTCGTTGTCACGGCCCCTCTTGGCGATGGCGGCGTCGCCATTGCATCGCGGGGTTTCGCCGCCCGCGACCTCGATACGATGAGCGGTCGCGTCGGACCGCGGACGATCTCCCGCGACGGTTTTGCGGACTCTTATCTTGCGAATACGGCCTCGGACGCCGCAGCGGCGGTCCATCTGGCTTTGGGCGGCGACGCGCGCCTCGATATTCTGGCGGCGAGCGGAGAAGTTCGTCCCGATTTTGACGCCTTCAACGAAAGCGAGCCCGCGGCGGTCGCGAATGCGCGCATCGGCCTGACGTGGAGCGGCTTTGACGGGTATTTTCGCCTCGAATCCGGATTGCGCCAGGAGCGCGGGGCGCTCCTCGGCTCGCGGATCGACGGCGCATTCGATTCGGAGAGCGCGAGCAGCACCTTCTACCAGGCCATTTCGACCGACGTGTCGATCGGCGCCGGCTGGCGCGCAATGGCGCGCGCCGCGTTCGGCCGCACTGATTTGATCGGCGGCGACGGTTTTCTCCTCGGAACCGAGACGCTTGCAACGACGCAATTCGCGGCGGGGTTCGCCAAGACCGGCCTTTTTGCGCCGGGCGACCAGGCGCTCATTTCTGTTTCGCAGCCCCTGCGCGTCGAATCCGGCGCGCTGCGCATCGCCGCGCCGGACGCCTATGATTATCGAACCGGCGCATTCAGCTTCAGCGACCGGGTCGCCCAACTCGGCAACGGTCCGCGCGAAATCGATATCGAGGCGGCTTATGCGGTGGCGCTCGGGCCGCGCGCGCGCCTCGAAGCGAACCTGCTGCGCCAGTTCAATGTCGATGCTGAAGGTCGCGCGGCGACGGCGGCCGTTCTGCGCGCCGGTTTCGATTTTTAGGCCTGGCGCCTTCGGCGCCGCTTTGTGCGGTGGTCGAGGCCTACTTCACGATGCCGCGAAACGAAACTTCCCCCTTTTCGCTTGCCGCGAGCGGTTCAGCGAGCGTCCATTTGATATGGGTGATGTCGGTGTTCGTCGCCGGCCGCGCCTTGCCGGCCTGAGTGACCGACAGACGGCCGCGCGCGACATAGGTCGCTCCGCCGTCGGCGGAAAAGGTCACGTTGGAGCGAGGGCCGGTGATGCTCCCTTCGACATAGGTGATCTCTCCCGGCACCGGCATGACGAGGGTCATGCCCTCGGCTGGGCCGCCGGCGACGTTTTCATAACGCAGGGCGTAGATGACCTGTTCGCCGGGCTTCGCCCGGTCCGCCGTCTTGCGCACGATTTTTTCGCGGCCGTCCTTGTCGACGATGACGAGCTCCTTTTGCACCGTTTGAACCGCGGCGACCTCGGCGGCAGCCGGCGCGCTTGCGAGCAGCAGCGGCAGCATTATTCGCAACATCGGCGGGTCCTCCAATCGATAACGGCCGCTCTCAAATAGTGCGTATGCGGTAAAGGCTGTCTTAACAAATACCGCAAGTTGCGAGGCTTCCCGATTGGCCCGTCCGGCCGCAGTCGCCAAATCCGCTTTTACATCCGTATAAGGATAATAGACTCTTTACGGGCCGCGCATCGGCGGCGGCCTAAACCTTACGCCTTTGTTTACTCCGCGATGCGAAGTTCCCCCGGTTACGCGCAAGGGGAATTGCAGCATGCCTATCAACAACGCCCGCAGGCGTCTGGCGGGAGCTCTGGCCGGGATCGCGCTTGCGATCCTTGGCGCAGGCGCGGCGGAGGCCGCCGGCACCAACGCCGGCACCGCCGTCTCCAACACATTCACGCTCAACTATCAGGTCGGCGGCGTCGCGCAGACCCAGATCGACAATACGGCGGCGCCGACGCGGTTCACCGTCGATCGGCTCGTCGACCTGACTGTGACGAGCCAGGGCGACGCGAACGTCACGTCGGGCGCGACGGGGCAGAACCTCGTTTACAGCGTCAGGAACGACGGCAACGATCGGCAGGCCTATGCGCTCGCGTTGAAGGACTTCGCGCCGGATGATTTTGACATTGCATTCGGCTCCTTGACCGCGCGCTACTTTGTCGACGACGGCGACGGCGCATTTGAGCCGGGAGCCGATGACGGCGCCGGCACGGCCTATACGCCCGGTTCGGGCGCAGCATCGTCCGACATCCTGCCCGATCGCATCCTCTGGGTACGGATCACAGGCGATATTCCGGGAACGGCGACAAATGGGCAGCGCGACGAAATCACTCTGATCGCCAACTCGCTCAATCCCGCAACGTCGCTAGATCCGGCCTACACCGGTGTCCCGGGGGCCGAAACGACGGCCGCCGCCGGCGCCAACAATATCCTTGGCGAAGCGCAGAACGTGCTCGCAGACGGCGCTGGAACGGCCGGAGCGCCCGAAGACGTCGCCAATGACGGCGCGCATTCCGACGCCGGCGCTTATGTTGTGGCCTCGGCCGCGCTGACGGCCTCCAAGACGGTCAGCGTCATCGCCACCGACGGATCGGCGATCAATTGCGCCAGCGATCCCTCGCCCGGCGGAAACCAATATGCCTCGCCCGGCGCCTGCATCGAATACGTGATCAGCGCGTCCAACGCGCCGACGGCATCCGCCCCGGCGACCAACATCAACATCTCGGACGTGTTGCCGAACGAGGTGCAATATCAGGGCGCGAGCCAATCGGGCTTCAGCGTCGCCGGCGTTCTTACGCCGCCGGCCGGCGGATCCGGATGCGCCGCCGCCTGCACGGTGAATTTAACCGGAGCGACGCTTGCAGTGGGCGTGACCGGCGAAGTGAGGATCAGGGCGCTCGTGCGGTAACTGGACGCAACTCCCCTTGGCGCCGATGAGAGCCGTCGCTCCGGAAACCCCGGAGCGGCGGCGTCCTCGCAAATAAGGGGCGCGTTTTTAGAGCTCGATCGGAGCTCGTTTGAGTGGGTAACAGGGCGCAAAATTCGGTTCGGGCGTTGATCGCCGTCCTAGCGGCGGCCCTTGCGATCGCCCTTCCGCGCGCCGCGTCGGCGCCCCTCGGTTCGACCGTCACCAACAGCGCCACCGTCGCTTACACAATCGGCGGCGCGCCGATGACCGTGACTCCGCCCCCCGCGAATTTCATCATACAGGCGCGGTCAACCCCCTCGACAATCGAGTTTTTCCGCATCGCCCCATCCGCGCCGGATGCGATTTTGATCCGCCTTTGGGGGTCGGATTATGCGATCGACGGCGCGGCAGCATTCGCGCCGGTCGGAGCGATCGCCATGGCGGGCGGCGCGCCCGTCGATCTCTCGAGCTCCGTGAAACTTGTTCCGGCAACGGACTATTTTGCTGGAGAGCCGATCGTCATTCGGGTGACCGACCTCGGCCAGAACGGCGATCCAATGGAGGTCGAAACCATCATCGCGACGCTCGTCTCGGCGACCGGCGACCGGGTCACGCTGCGCTTCTACGAAAGCGGCCCGAACACTGGCGAATTTTACTCCTACATTCGGAGCGCAGCCGGAACGCCGACGCAGAACGACGCCGTGCTGGCCATCGCGCAGGGCCTCGACATCACAGCCACCTATGTGGATCCGTTCGATGCGACGGAGGTGTCGACGGACGTCGCAGGCGTCGATCCCTTCGGGCGACTCTTCGACTCGACGACCGGCCTTGCCGTCGACGGCGCGACGGTGACGATCATCGACGATGCGACAGGGCTTCCGGCGCAGGTGTTCGGCATCGACGGAGTTTCGCCGTACCCGTCGACGATCATCGCCGGTTCGGTCGTGACCGATTCCGGCGGCATGGTCTACGCGCTCACGCCGGGCGAATTCCGCTTCCCGATCATGTTTACCGGCCGCTATCGGCTGATGGTGACGCCGCCTCCAGGCTATGCGGCGCCTTCGACGGCGAGTGCGGCCGCGATCGCGGCGCTGCCCGGTGGTCCATTCGTCATCGCACCTGCCTCTTATCTGGCAGCCTTCGACTTGACGGGCGCCGGTGACGTTCGGTTCGACATACCCCTCGATCCGGGTACGGATCTGGTTGTCACGAAAGACGCCTCCGCCGACATCGCTGCGGTCGGCGATTTCGTCCGCTACGAAATTTTCGTCGAGAATACCGGTCTCGGCGCAGCGTCGATCGCCGTGCGCGACGTGTTGCCGCGAAGCTTTCGCTATCAGCGGGGCTCGGCGCGGATCAATGGCGCGCGGGCGACGGATCCCTCGATATCGCCTGACGGCGAAACCCTGGTCTTTGCTGCCGGCTCGGTCGCCCCGGGCGAAACGCTGACGCTTGCTTATGTTGCGGAGATTGCCGCTGGTGCGATGACGGGCGAGGCCGTCAACCGGGCGGCCGCGATCGATTCGCTGGGCGCACTCGTATCAAACACCGCGGAAGCGGCGGTCTTCGTGCAGGAGGACTTGCTCAGGAGCCGCCTGACCATCGCGGGCCGCGTCGCGGAGGACGCCTGCGATCCCGGCGCACGGTGGCCCAAGCGCATCGAAAAGGCGCAGGGCGTCGCCGGCGTCCGCCTGTACCTCGAGACTGGCGCCTATGTCGTCACCGACCAGAACGGCCGCTACCATTTCGAAGACGTCGAGGCGCGCACCCATGTCGTCCAGCTCGACACGGCGTCCGTTCCCGAAGGCTACGAGCCCGTCCGCTGCGAACGGCACACGCGCTTTGCGGGTTCCGCAATCTCGCAATTCGTCGACGCGCAGGGCGGCTCGCTGTGGCGCGCGAACTTTTACTTGCGTCGCGCGCCGAACGCGGGGCAGGCGCCGGAGCCCGCAATATCAGCGCCGATGGTCTTCAGCGATGCGGCCGAGCATCAGGAGTTCGACAAGGCCTGGCTGGAGGCGCAGACGCCTGACGCGGCGATTGTCTATCCGGCGGAGGGTCGGACTCCGTCTGCGCGCGCGGTTCATGTCGGCGTCAAGCATCCGAACGGGATGAAGGTGCGTCTGCTTGTCGACGGCGCGCCTTCGCCGGCTGAGAACTTCGCCGGCCGCGAGATCACCAGCGCGAGAACGACGGCTCTGACCCGTTGGCGCGGCGTCGACATTCGCGACGGCGAGACGGTAATAACGGCAATCATCAGTGATCAGAACGACGTCGAGGTTGCGCGACTGGAGCGCCGGCTGGTCTTCGTCGAGCGGATCGCGCAGGCGCGCTTCGTTCCGGAATTGTCGACCCTCGTCGCCGACGGGCGAACGACGCCCCTGATCGCTGTCAGGCTGACCGACGGCGCCGGCCGACCGGTCCATGCGGGGCGTCAGGTCAATGTCAAACTCGACCCGCCCTATCACGCGCGCGCAGAAAGGCGCACCGAAGACGCTTTGCCGCTCACCGCGCCGCTCGCCGCCGAAAGCGCGACGACCGTCGGGCCCGACGGCGTCGCGCTCATCGCGCTCGAACCAACGGCGCAATCCGGCAAGCTGCGGCTACGCATCGCGCTCGATGACGGCCGCGACGCGGAAATCTTCGCCTATCTGAAACCGACAATGCGCGACTGGATCGTGGTTGGACTGGCGGAGGGGTCTGCCGGTCTCGAGCGCCGGCGCGAGGGAGCGCAGTCCATGCCGGCCGGGCGCGATCTCATCGGCGACGGCCGCGTCGCGGTGTTCGCCAAGGGAACCGTCAAGGGCGGCTGGCTGATCACCGCGCAGGGCGATACCGCAAGGAAACGTGGGCGCGAGGACGACGAACTCTTCGACGCCATCGATCCCGATGCCCGCTATCCGCTCTACGGCGACCGCTCGGATCAGGAGTTCGAAGCCGAAAGCCGCTATCCGATCTATCTCAAGGCCGAGAAAGACGCCTTTCAGGCGATGCTCGGCGATTACGATACGGGGCTAACGGAAACAAAACTCGGGCGCTATGCGCGGCGCATGTCGGGCGTACGGACGATCTATGAGGGCGAAAGGCTCTCGTTCACCGGCTTTGCCGCCGAGACCAATCAGGCTTTCGCGCGCGACGAACTCGCCGCCGACGGCACGTCCGGGCCTTACCGTGCGACGACCGCGCCGATCGTCCGCAATTCGGAGGCGATTCTTATCGAGGCCCGCGATCGCTTCCGTCCCGACGTCGTGAAATCGACGACGCCGCTCACCCGCTATCTCGATTACGACATCGATTTCAGGACCGGCGAGATCGTGTTTCGGTTGCCGATTCCCGCCGCCGAAGGACCTGAAACGTACAATGTCATCGTCGTCGAATACGAAACATCGGCGCCCGTTGAGCGGAATCTTACGGCCGGCGGCCGGGTTGCACGCCGGATCGGGCGGGCTGAAATCGGTGCGACGATTCTCCACGAGCAAGGAACCAATGGATTGCGCGATGGCGGAGATCTCGCCGCCATTGATGCCACGTGGAAGCTTTCTGAATCGACGGAACTCCGCTTCGAATACGGCCGTTCACGCAAGGACGCGCCGTCGGGTAAAATCGACGACGACGCGATTCTCGCGGAGATCGAGCACCGCAGCGATCGGTTGCGCGCAGGCGCCTATTTTAACGAGACGGGACCCGATTTCGGTCTTGCGCATCAGTCCTCGGCGATTGTCGGCGTTAGAAGATTCGGCGGGGAGCTGAGCTATCGCTTCCAGGAATTCGACGGCGGCAGAAAAGCGCGGCATGTCGACGCGAAAGCCTATCGCGAAGAAAATCTTGGAACAGGCGCGAGCAGGGCTGTCGCCGAAATCGGTCTGCGCCAGGAAAACGCCCTCTCATCCGCGTCGGTCGGCCTGCGCGGCGTCATAGAAAAACCGGAAACGGGGCCCCGGCGGCGGGCGCTCCTCGCAACGGCCGCATTCCGCCGTCATTTCGAGAAGCTTGGCCTGACTTTGAAGGCGAGCCGCGACCAGCCGATCGCATCGGACGGCCAGTCCAATTTCTTCCCGAAACGGACGATCCTCGGATTCGACCAAAGGCTGACAAAAGAAGTCACGCTCAATGTCAGCCATGAAATCGAGGAGCGGGAGGACGGAGCGGTCGCCAACACCATCGTCGGGTTGACCGCCGAGCCCTGGAAGGGCGGACGGCTCACCGCGGCTGCGGACCGGGTCACGGGCGATTCGGGCCCTCGCGTCGGCGCGACCTTCGGCGTCGATCAGCGCGTGCAGATCACCAGAAAATGGTCCGGTTCCTTCGGCATGAGCCGGCGGCAGGAGCTGACGGCGGACGGCGTCGTCGAAGTCCCCGACGACATCGTTCCCGATCGGCCTCGATCACCGCTCGAATCGGACGGCGATTACACCTCGATCTACGCCGGGGCCGGCTACACTTCGGGAGCGACCACGGGTTCGCTGCGCGTCGAACAGCGAACGTCCGACGGCGAAAAACGCCATGTCGTCGTCGCCGGCGCCGCCCGTGAGATTGACGATGCCCTCTCCTTGGCGGGCGCCGCCCGATATTCGCGCGACGGACACGACATCGTCGCCGATCGGCGCTCGTTCGAAGCGCGTTTCGGCGCGGCTTGGCGGCCGTTCGGGGAAGGCTTGATGGCGTTCGACCGCTTCGACGTGAAGATCGACGATGTCGATGGCGAATTCGAGAGCTGGAAGGCGATCAACAATCTCGTTTTGAACGTCATGCTCGACGAGCGCTGGCAGTTGTCGTTCAATCACGGTCTCAAATACGCCGTCTTGCAGGACGGCATAACGACCTATGACGGATTTACGCAGCTCTTCGGCGTCGAAGCCCGCTTCGATGTCTCCGCTCATGTCGATGTCGGATTCCGCGGGCTAGCGCTCTACACACACAATTCGGGCGTGTCCGAATACGCCTACGGGCCGTCGATCGGCTGGTCGCCGCTCGAAAACATCTGGTTCGGCTTCGGCTGGAACATCAGCGGCATAAGGGACGAGGACTTCGTCGCCGCCGAATACGCCGAGCGCGGGCCTTATCTGCAGCTCCGAATCAAGTTCGATCAGACGACGGCCAAGGGGCTTCTGAAGCTGATATCGCCGGAGAGCGCGCCATGATCGCGATCTCGTTTCTCCGTTTGCCCGCCCGAATTGCGCGATTCAATTCCTTTGCGCCGTTTTGCGCCGCGGCTGCGGTCCTTGTCGCTCTCGCGGCCTGGGCGCCGCCGGCGTCGGCGCAAGTTTCGGGAACTGTCGACTGGGCGACGCTAGGCATCGTCGACGAAAACGTCATTCCATCCGGAACGACCCAAGCATCAGTCGGCGTCACATCGACCATCACCTGGTCGATGGCGACCGACGGCGGCTCCTTCGTCGCCTATTCGGGGAATGATTTCGTCAGCTACGAATCCTCCGCTCAGGGCGGCTTCACCGGCTTCGCACAGGTCGGCTTCGACAATTCAAGCGAGGACGCGGATGACCGGATCACTCTCAACGTGGCGTTCTCGGAGGCCGTCACCGACGTCGAATTCACCCTCACGGATATCGATCAGTCGAGCTGGGACGATTTCGTCGAAGTGTTTTACGATGTCGGCGCCGGCTGGGTGAACGCCAAAACCGGCGCCTTCACCACATTCGTCGGACCGGCGGCCGCCGTCGACAACGAAGCCTTCGGCGACGGCTGGGAAGGCATCGGCGCCGCCGCCACGGCGTCGACCGACGGCAATATTGCGTTCGATTTCGGCGCGCTCGAAATCATCGCCATCCGGGTCGTTTATTTCTCCGGAAACGACAACGGCGGGAATCCCGGCGGCCAGCAATACGGGTTGAGCGACATCGCGTTCGACAAGCTGATGCCGAACCTGACTGTATCAAAAACCGTGGTCGTGTCCTCGCTAAGCTCGAGCAGTTATGCGGTCCCCGGAAGCGATGTCCAATACACGATCACCGCGCAGAATCTCGGCGCCGGGCGCGTGGACAACAATTCGATCTTCTTGGTGGACCGTCTGCCGGCCGACCTGACGTTCTACAATGGGGACATGGACGGCGGCGGTCCCGCGACAGGTCCGGTTTACTTCACGCAGGCCGCCGGCACGGGCCTTACATTCACGCCCGCGACCGACCTGCGCTACTCCAATCTCGTTGCCCCGCCGGCGAATTTCGCCGCCTGCGCGTATGTCCCGGCGGCCGGCTACGACGCCAATGTCAGGCATATCTGTCTCAATCCCAAGGGAACCATGATGGGCGGAGCGCCGACCAAGAGCTTTTCGGCGACCTTCCGGGCGCAGATCAATTAACCGGGCTCCATCGCGCAGATCGCCCCCATGCTGCGACGGGAAGCGTCCGCCTTCGTCGAAGCAGCGCTCTTGCCCTGCAGCCGCCGCGAAGAGCGCCTGGCCGCCACCAGCGCAGAGCCGTTGTCGCGCAATTTTCGAATTGAATGCCGCCCGGCGACCGATTATCTGCATCCGGCGGCGACTTTCGGCCTCGAACAGCGGAGAGGTGGCGGAGTGGTCGATCGCGGCGGTCTCGAAAACCGTTGTGCCTTCACGGGCACCGAGGGTTCGAATCCCTCCCTCTCCGCCAGCCTTCGCCGCGCTTCAGCATTTTCGGGCGGTCGGCCGCGCCTTCGACGGTCCGCATTACGGCGCAGCGGCGCCGGCGCGGGTGGACCCCTCCATCCAGCCGCCGCCGATAGCGACATAGAGGTCGATCGCGGCGGAGAGGCGATCGAGTCGTCCCTGAGCGAGCGCATCAGCCGCGTTGAAGGCGGTTTGCTGAGCAGTGAGAAGGCTTGTCAAATCGTCGCGGCCGGCGCGGTAGAGGATTTCAGCGAGCGAAAGCGACTTTGCGGCGGCGTCGTTGGCGGCCGCGAGCTGCTGTTCGCGTTCTTCGGCGGTCGCCAGCGCGCTCAAACTGACGTCGACTTCGCGCAAGGCGATCAAGACCGCTTGCCGAAAGCGCGCCACCTGCTGGTCCTCGCGGGCTTTTGCGCCAGCGAGACCGCCTTCGAGACGTCCGCCGCTGAAGATGGGGGCGGAGAGCGACGCGGCGAGAGACCCGATCGCGCTTGTGCCGCCGGTGAGCGCGGCGGAAACGCCGGCGCCGAGATCGATCGTCGGCAGAAACGCCGCCTTCGCCGCCGCGACATCCGCGCCCGCGACGCGAAGCTGCGCCTGTGCGCTTAAGAGATCCGGTCTTCGCAGCAGAAGGTCGGAGGGCAGGCCGGAATTGATCGGCGGCGGCTCTGTCGACAAAAGCGCGCCTTCCGGCGCGGAGTAGCCTTGAGACGGCTTTCCCAGAAGTACGGCGAGGGCCGTTTCGAGACTGGTCAATTGCTGCGCGACCTGAGGAAGACGGGCCCTTGCATTGGCGCGCGCCGCCTCCTGGCTCGCGACGTCGAAACCGGACACGGCGCCCGCCCTGTATTTCGTTTCAACGATCCCGAATATTCGTTCGGAGATTTCGAGGTTGGAGCGCGCGACGGCGAGCCGCTCGCGCGCCGCCAGAATCGAAAAGTAGGTGAACGCGACATCGGAGGCGACCGTCAGTTCAAGCGCGCGTTGATCGAATTTCTGCGCGTCGTATGCGGCTTTCGCCGCAGCCCGGTTCGCTCCGTTCCGGCCGAAAAGGTCAAGCTGATAGAAAGCCGAGGCGCGCGCCGAGGCCGAAATGTCGTCAAGGCCTTTGGTGTCGGAGCCGGCGGAGGCCGAGGCGCCGAGTTGCGGAAAGAGCGTTGCGTTGGCGATCGACACGGATGCACGCGCGGTCTTTACGGCGGCGAGTCCGGCGGCGATGTCCTGATTGGCGGCGAGCGCTTCTTCCGTAAGCGCGTTGAGCGCCCCGTCCTCAAATTCTCTCCACCATTGCGCATCCGTCTCCGCTCGGGCGGCCGCTTCGCGGGCGAAGTCGTATGCCTCCGGCATTGGGAGATCGACTTTACGCTCAGGGACGCTGGCGCAAGCAGAGGCGGCGACGAGCCAGCACAACAAAACAAGCCGCATCATCGGCTCACTCCGCCGCGAGCGCGGCGACCGGATCAAGCCGCGAGGCTTTGCGCGCCGGCATGAATCCGAACAGGAGCCCGATCGCGAGCGCGGATGAAAATGCGACGGCCGCCGGCATCGGCGTCAGGGCGATCGACATGCCGCCGAAGCCAAGAGCGATGGAGACGCCGACGCCCAAAAGGACGCCGATGGCGCCGCCGAGGCCGCCGACGACCAAGGCTTCGGTGTTGAACTGCATCATGATGTCGGAGCGGCGGGCGCCTGTCGCCATGCGAACGCCGATCTCGCGCGTCCGCTCGGTCACCGAGACCAGCATGATGTTCATGACGCCGATGCCGCCGACCAGGAGCGAAATCGCTGCAACCGAACCGAGCAACACAGAAAAGGCGTTTTGGGTTTGCTCGACCGATTCAAGGACGGCCGCGGTGTTTCTGAGCTGGAAGTCCTCGACGCCATGGCGCGCGAGGAGCAGCGCATGCGCGGCGGATTCCGTTTCAGCTATGCGCTTCGCATCCTCGACCGCGATGGTGATCGACGAGAGGTAACGTTGGCCGAAAAGGCGCATCATGCCCGTCGATAAGGGAACCAGCGCAACGTCGTCCATGTCCTGGCCCCACGCCGTGGCGCCTTTCGGCGCGAGAACGCCGGCGATTTCAAATGGGGCGCCGCCAAGAAAGACATATCTGCCGACAGCGGCCTTTGGATCTTCAAAGAGGTTGTCCGCGACGGTCGCGCCGAGGACGACGACGGCGGCCCGCCGGATCTCGTCATCCTTCGAGAAGAAGGCGCCGGACTGCATCGGCCAGGCGTTGGCGAGCGGCCAGGCGGCGCTCACTCCGTCAACGGAGGTTTGATAATCGATTCCATCGGCGCGCAAGGTTTTCCGGCCGCTGCGCGTCGGTACGGAGGCTCGCACGTTTTCAAGCTCAGCGATCGCCGCGGCGTCCTCCATCGTCAAAGTTGCGACAGCGTCGCCGCGCATGCGCGTTCCAGGAGCGCCGGGACGGGCGAACAAGAGGTTTGATCCCATCATCTCGATACTCGTCAGGACTTGCTTCTGGCTCCCTTTGCCGACCGCCAGCATCGTCACGACTGCGGAGACGCCGATCACCACGCCGAGCAGCGTCAACGACGTCCGGAAAATATTGGCACGGAGCGAGCGGAACGCGGTCTTCAAGGCCTCTTTGAGCTGCAGCCAGGTCGATGGCGCCGTTTTTTCATGCTCATCGACTCGCCGCATAACGGCAGGCGGAGCGCCTGTGTCCGCCACAATGCGGCCGTCAGCGATGGTGACCGTGCGATGCGCGCGTTCGGCCACCTGATGATCGTGGGTGACGAGGATCACCGTGCGGCCCGACGCGTTGAGGTCCTCAAGCATTTCGAGGAGCGCCGCGCTCGTCGTCGAATCGAGCGCGCCGGTCGGTTCGTCGGCGAGGATAACCTCAGCGTCGTTCATCAGCGCGCGCGCCACTGCGACGCGTTGCTGTTGCCCGCCGGAAAGCTGGTTCGGACGATGGCCGCAGCGGTCGCCGACGCCGAGCGAGTCGAGCAGCTCGTGTGCGCGAGCTCGCCGTCGTTCAGCCGTCAATCCGGCGTAAATCGCGGGCATCTCTACATTTTCAACAGCCGATGCGTTGGCGAGGAGATTGTAGCGCTGAAAGACGAAACCGAAGGTGCACCGCCTCAGCGTCGCCAGCCCGTCCGGATCGAGCGATGCGATGTCCTGTCCGCGCACCCGGTAGGACCCGGCGGTTGGGCGGTCGAGGCAACCGAGGATATTCATCAAAGTCGACTTGCCGGATCCCGACTGGCCGACAATGGCGACGAATTCCCCGGATTCGATTGTTAGGTTGACGCCGTCGAGCGCTTTGATCTCAGCTTCGCCTGCGCCGTAGACGCGCGTCACATCTTTGAGTTCGAGAAGCGGCGCCATGATGCCTCAGCCGGGTCCGCGCCGCCCCATTCCCGGCGGCCTTTGCGCTCGATAATCCGTCTGCTGACGATCTGCGGACTCCTTGATCGCTTCTCCAGTGATTACGGTTTCTCCGGGCTCGAGCCCGGACACGATCTCGGCCTCCGCGCGCGTCGCAAGACCGACCAAGACCGGGCGCGGCTGCGGCTTTCCGTCGACAAGCACCGAGACGAATTTTCGCTGGCCGACCGGATGCGCCTTCATTTCAGAGCGCATCGGCTCGCGGTTGCGCTGCCGGCCTGACGATTCCCGCGCCTGCGCCTGCATGAGGCCGCTTTGCGGCGAGTCCCGCTTGTTCGGCTTTCCGAAAGCCTCGGGCCGGCTGCGGAGGGCCGCGACCGGAGCCAGAACCACGTCCTTGGCGCGGCCGGATACGAAGAACACCTGCGCCGTCATTTCCGGGTTCAACAGATCGTTGGGGTTCTCGATGTCGAGGAGGACCTTGTAGAGAACGACATCGTTGAGCACCTCCGGCTGCGGCAAAACCTGGCGGACCGTCGTTCGCCACCTCTCGTCGGCCCCGCCCAGCGTGGTGAAATAGGCTTCCTGGCCGGGCTTGACGCGGAGCACATCCGCCTCGGAGACATCCGCCTCGACGGTCATCATGGAAAGATCGGCGATGCGCAGGATGGTCGGCGCCGTCTGATTGGCGTTGAGAGTCTGCCCCTCCAGCGCCGACTGCGACACGATCGTGCCGGACATCGGCGCATAGATCTTGGTGAAATCGAGAGTGGCGAGATCGGCCTGCAGAGTCGAGTTCTGCCTGGCGATCTGCGCATCGAGCTGGTCGCGCCGCGCCGTGGCGATCTTCCGCTCGGCGATGGCGGCCTGGTAGTCCGCCTTGGAGATGGCGTCGGCGCGAAACAGCATATCGGCGCGCTCGGCATTGGCGCGGGCGAGTTCCAGCGAAGCGAGCTGCTGGGCCTGCGACGCTTTCAGTTCATCGAGCTGGGCGCGATCGGCCGCCACCTTCGTCGCGGCGAGCGTCTCATCGATCTCGGCGAGCAGATCGCCTCTTTCGACGCGGTCGCCCACCTTGACGAGAATGCGATCGAGCTGGCCGGAGACTTGTGCTCCGACATCAACGTAGTTTTTCGGCTGCACCTGTCCGGCCGCCGAGATGGCGACCTCGATGTCGCCGCGCGTGACGACCGCCGTCTCGAATTTCGACTTTCCGCTGAACCTGTCAGCGGATATGGCGCCTCCCACTCCGACTGCCGTCAGAGCAAGCAGCGCAATGGCAGCGGAACGCCTCGAAAACCGCACTGAAATCCCGTGTGACCAGCCTTCCCATAAAACGAAGGGACGAGTCCTTCCCGTCAGTCCCGACCAAGGTCATTTGGCGGCGTCATCGCGGCGCAATTGTGATCGTACGGAAGGACGCAAGTCAGACGGCGCTCCATACGGGCGGGCGCCTGCGATGGGGCATCCTGAGGCTTTGTCCTGGGTTTTGGTCGCCATCACAAAAGCTGTCACCCAAATGCATCTGCGCGGGTCGCGCTAAGCAACGATTTGGGCCTTGAAACAAGGCCGCAAACGCGTGAGAGGCGTGCGGCGCGCGTTCTCATCATCCTTGTCAGCAAGCGGCAGAGGGAGTAACGTCTTGCCAATGACACCGGTAGCATAAATGACACCGGTATCAGGAGGAAGCGTTTAGCAGATTCTGGCGCATCGCGCCGGTCGGGAGGGGTGAAATGTCTAACCGCAAATCTCGAAGCGGCCTTCGAGCGGGAGCCTCGATGATCGCTATTGCGCTGGCTGTGACAGCGTTCGCCGCTCCCGCTCAGGCGCAGGGCGAAGAAGATGAGATCGTGGTCACAGGGTTCAGGTATAGCCTCAGCGCCGCGCTCGATATGAAACGGAAGGAGGTCGGTTCGGTCGACGCAATCGTCGCGGAGGACATCGCTGATTTTCCTGACCTCAACCTCGCCGAGGCGATTCAGCGAATCCCCGGCGTTTCAATCGATCGCGACGCCGGCGAAGGTCGCACGATCACGGTACGCGGCCTCAGCCCCGATTTCACGCGCATACGGATCAACGGCATGGAGACCCTGTCGACGACGGGCGGCACGGACTCCTCGGGCGGCACGAACCGCGGCCGCGGTTTCGACTTCAACATCTTCGCGTCAGAGCTGTTTTCAAGCATTACGGCCCGCAAGACCTCGTCGGCGGAGCTGGAGGAGGGCTCGCTCGGCGCGACGGTCGATCTGCGGACTGCTCGACCATTCGACTATGACGGGTTTAAGGTCGCCTTATCCGGCCAGGCTTCGTGGAACACCTTGTCGGACAAGATCGGCCCGCGCGTTGCGGCGCTAATCTCACACAATTGGGACGACACTTTCGGAGTGCTCGTTTCAGCGGCCTATTCCGACCGCAGCCTTCTCGAGGAAGGCTTCTCAGCGGTCCGCTGGGATAATGCCGGCGCGTTCTCGAACGAAGGGGCTTTTCCAGGCTCGAACAACGCGTTCCATCCGCGCATTCCGCGATACGGCAAGCTCATCCACGACCAGGAGCGGCTGGGGGTCACCGGCGCGATCCAATGGCGGCCATTCGACAACCTGCAGCTCAATGCAGACGTTCTTTACTCGAATTTCGACGCGACGCGCAGCGAACAGTTCCTCGAAGCGATCTCCTTCAGCCGCACGACCGCGACCGGCAAAAGCGCAACCGACATCGTCGCTCTCCAGATCGACGCCGACAACGACATCGCCTTTGGCGTCTTCAACGACGTCGACGTGCGGATTGAAAACCGCTTCGACGAGCTGAAAACGCGGTTCCTCCAGGCTGGCCTCACCGGCGTGCTCGATGTCTCCGAGTCATTTCGCCTGAAGTTCTTGGGCGGCGCATCGGAGTCGAATTTCGACAATCCGGTCCAAACAACGATCATCGCCGACGCGTTCGATGTCGATGGATATTCGTGGGACTTCCGCGACAAGGCGCGAACGCCGATCATCGACTACAATATCGATGTCACGAATCCGGCGAATTTCACCGTCAACGAAGCGCGCGACCGGCCGCAGGGCGTTTTAAATCAGTTCCAGACACTGCAAGCTAACGCCGAATTGGACCATTCGGACCGGTGGCAGTTCATCGCGGGCGTTTCTTACAAACGGTTCGACTTCAAGTCGATCGAGTTCAGGCGCGACTGCATCTTCCCGAGCGCTCCGTGTCCGCGGCCGACTTTCCTGCTTTCCGATTCGAACTCCTCTTTGACCTCCATCGATCCGAGCGTCGGCGCGCCTGAGGGGACTGACCTCGAATGGATTATCCCGGATATCGATGTCATCGCAGACCAGATCGGCCTCTATACGGGCAGCTTCCCCTTCGTGCTGCAGGCCGGCGCCTACAATCAGGTGAGCGAGGAGGATAAAGGCGGGTTCGTCCAGGCCAATTTCACGACAGACGTGTTCCGCGCGGCGACCGGCGTGCGAGTCGTTCACACCGATCTCGCATCTTCGGGCGTGCTGAACGGACGCTTTACGACGGTGACGCACGATTACACGGATGTGCTTCCAAGCTTCAACGCAGTCTTCGAACCGGTCGATGATTTTTTGATCCGGGGCAGCATTGCGAGAGTGATGGCGCGCCCGACTCTCCCAAGCCTCACTCCCGGGGGCAATCTCAACGCCTTCACCCGCACGCTCAGCTCCGGCAATCCGAGGCTCGACCCATTCCGCGCGTGGGCTTTCGATCTCTCGTTCGAATGGTACTTCGCCGAGGACTCGCTGCTGGCGCTCGGGTTCTTCCGCAAGAATATCGACACGTTCGTAACGACCGCCACCCAGCAGGTCGTCTACTCCGATCTTGGGCTTGATAATTCCTTTCTGATCGGTTCGCCGTCGACGCCCGGCGACATCTTCGACGTCACGCAAGCGATTAACGGCGAAGGCGCCAAGCTTTACGGCGTCGAGGTGCAGTACCAGCAGCCTTTCACCTTCCTTCCAGGATTTCTGTCTCACACGGGGTTCATCGGAAACTACACATACGCGAATTCGGAAGCGATCTATCCGAGAACCGGCCTGCCGCCGGTTGTCGACGACCTGACGCAGCTCTCCAATCACGCGGCCAACGCGACGCTCTACTATGAAGACGACCGCCTGAGCGCGCGCGTCGCAACGTCCTATCGCGGACCTTACCTTCAAACCGTTCCGGGGAGAAACAACAACGACATCGAGGGCAAGAACGAAGTGATCAGTCTCGATTTCGCGATGAGCTACGCGCTGACTGACAATTTCAAGCTTACGGTGGAGGGCGTCAACATGCTCGACACGTTCAACTATCAGTTCGTGGACTCATCGAACCGCACCTCCGTCTATCATCACACCGGACGCGAGATTCTGTTTGGGGCTCGCTGGTCGATGTAGTTCTTCGAACCCCGCACCGCGTCGATGCGGAAGCAATAGCCCGGAGAGGAAACCCTCCGGGCTATGAGCGTTTTGGGCGGCGGATGACGGCGGCGCTTGCCCATTCCATTCGTCAGTGGACCCACTCCTCAGTCAATACTTCCGCGGCCTCGCCGTCGAACTTGACTTCGACTTTCGCCTCCTTGCCGGCGGCGTCTTGCGTGTAGACCTCATAGATTGTGACGCCGTCGCGCTGATCGCTCTCGATGATGCGCGCCGGTTTGATCGCGGGCGCCCTGGCGAGCAGTGCGTCGCGCGCAGGCTGCGGCATGTCGGCGAGCGTGATGTCGCGCTGGACTTCGACGACGCGCCAGCTGTTGTTTTCGCGCGCGATGTCGAGCTCGATTTCGACGCCTTGGGCGCCTACGCCGGCGACTTCGTAGTATTCAGTTCCGCTCTTCGTCTCATATTCGGCCTCGATGTAATCGAGATCCGGGCGCGCTTCGCGTGCTGCCGCCATGACTTCGGCAGGCACGTTGGCGATTTCCACATCCTTTTTGTCGCTAAGGCTTGCGCCAACCTCTTTGTCTTGCGTCTTTTCTCCGCTGCAAGCGAAGAGGGCGATAAGGACGAGCGCGGTTCTCATGTCGACCTCCACAGCCGAGAAGGACAGGACTCTAGGTCCCCGCCGCAAGACGCGCGCGTGTGCGGCTGACCGCTGCCGGAGCGGCTGGGACAGCAATGCAATCGATAGTGCAACAGCCGATAAATACGAGGCGCGCCGTTTCTCCCGGCTCAATCGCATGGACGCCGGTGACCGCGCCCGTCGAGACCCTCCAACCCTTTCGTGCGGGAATTCCGCGACTTGCGCAGTGTTCAAGAAGGAAACGGAAAGACTCGAGTGGGCCGCCGGGGATTGACGAGGCGTCGTTTGCGCCTGCGTGCCTTGCGCCGATATGGGCTTTGCATTTCCAATTCTCGAAATCGAACGCCCGCCATCCAGAAAGCTCGGGGCCGAGGATTAGACCGCCATTGTTTCCAAAGTCCGAAATCGTGACGGCGGGACCGTAGTCGTTGATTCCTGCGAAAGGGCTTCCGGCGATCTCGACGCCCGCCAGAACCGTGCCGACCATCGCTTTCGCCTCGTCGCGCGACCATTCGGTTTTCGTCGGCGGCGCATCCTTGCCAATTACGAATATGAACTCGGCCTCGACGGCCGCGAATCCGCCGACGAAAACTGGAAAGGGCGTTGCTCCGCCTTTCGCCGGCGCCAGAATAGAGCGTCGGAAAATCGGTCCGGCGAGGCGGTCGCAGCCGAATTCCCGCTCGGCGCCGCGGCCAATGCGTCCGACCTTCCATCCGGCAATCTCGTCCGGCCACAACGCAATCGCTGCGTTCTGAATGGCGTAGCCGACGTCGAGGTTGGCGGGAGGAACGCCAGGATAGGTCGAGAGAAGCTTCGCCCCAAGCCGTGCTTCGACAAAGCTGCGGGCGATCGCCACCTGCGCGGGGGTCTCGCCATCCCGGTTCGTCATACAACTCCGCGCCGCCGCCTTTTTCCTTCCCAGTGGACAATAAGGGAAACCGGTGTCATTTTCAAATCCTGATCGCAACCAAGGTCGGCCGAGGAGCCGAGTTTCGCCGCGACAGGCGCGAATGAGGCCGAATGATTACGACGACAATCGGAACGCGACGATCTGCGGCTGTATCGCTAGCGGCTTTTTGTTGCCTGACCGTCAGCTGCGAGCGCGCCGACATGTCCGGAGCCGCATCGCCGGCTACCGTCGCCTTTCCGGGGGCGCACGGGTGGGCGGCGGCGACAAAGGGAGGGCGCGGCGGCGAGATCGTCCGCGTGACGACGCTCGCTGGCGATGGACCAGGATCGCTGCGCGCAGCGATCGAGGCCGAGGGGCCGCGCATCATCGTGTTCGAGGTCGGCGGCGTCATCGATCTCGGCAAACAGACTCTCGTGATCCGAAATCCTTTCGTAACGATCGCAGGCCAGACGGCGCCGTCGCCTGGAATCACATTGATCCGTGGCGGGATGGATATTCGCGGCCATGACGTCATCGTGCAGCATCTGCGCATTCGCCCTGGCGATGCGGGGGAGAGCCCGGGTAGCGGCTGGGGCGAGGATGGGATCTCGACGGTCGCCGCCTACAACATCATCGTCGATCACTGCTCGCTAACCTGGGCGACTGACGAGAATCTTTCCGCGTCCGGCCCACGGTTCACAGGCGCGACGCCCGACGAGTGGCGTAAGGGCACGTCGCACTCGATCACGTTCTCGAACAACATCATCGGCGAAGGCCTCTCAAATTCGACGCATCCGAAGTTCGAGCACTCAAAGGGATCTCTGATCCACGATAACGTGACGGAAATACTGATCTACGGTAATCTCTACGCTCACAACTACGAGCGCAGCCCCCTGTTCAAGGGCGGAGTCAGAGGCGCGATCATAAACAATTTCATCTACAATCCGGGTCCGCGCGCCATTCACTACAATCTGCAAGGGCTTGAGTGGGGCGAAACCCCCGCGGAAAACGGACGCATGACGGTGATCGGCAATGTCTTCCGCGCCGGCCCTTCGACGCCGAAAGATGTGGCGTTCATCATGATCGGCGGCGATGGAGATCTCGACCTCTACGAACAGGACAATATCTATATCGACAGCCTTGGCCGGCCGCTGGAGCGGCTCGGCCGTTATACGTCAAGCGAGGCGAAGATCACTGCCGCGAAGGCCCCGCTCGATCTTCCCGAGGGACTGGCGCCGATGGCCGCCGCCCTTGTCGAAAAAGCGATGCTGGCCAACGTTGGCGCGCGTCCCTGGGACCGCGACGCCCACGACGTCCGTTTGCTCGCCGATGTTGCGGAGGGACGCGGCGCCATCATCGACAGCCAGGAAGAAGTCGGCGGCTATCCCGAAACGGAACCAACTCAGCGCGCCTTCGATCCTGCGCAGTGGAATCTTGAAACGGTGGAGCCTTTATCGTCCGAGCTCCTCGACAGCGGCGCGAAGGCCGGCGGCACCTAGTCGCAAAGGAATTGCGCGACGCAGGGCATTGCGCAAAAACGTCCGGCGTTTCAAGGAGGCGACGTGGCGAAAGGTGCAAGCAAGAAGGCTGCGTCGGCGAAGAAGGCCGGTGACGGCGGCAATGGCGCGAAGGACCGCGGCAAGGTCACAATCAACGACGTCGCGCGCCTCGCCAATGTTTCAAAAAAAACGGTCTCGCGCGTCATCAACGATTCGCCGCTCGTTCGTGAGGAGACGCGCGAGAGGGTCAAGGCGGTCATTGCAGCGCACAGCTATGCGCCCGATCCCCAGGCGCGCGCACTCGCTTTCCGGCGGTCATTCCTGGTCGGCATGGTCTACGACAATCCGAGCCCGCAATATGTCGTCAACATGCAGCGCGGGATCCTCGACACGCTTGAGGAAACGAGCTTCCAGCTGGTCTTGAGGCCCTGCGACCGGTCGGATCCGAAATTTCATCAGAAAATACGCACCTTCGTTGAGCAGCAGCGCCCTTACGGGGTCATCCTGCCGCCGTCTGTTTCCGAGGACGAGCGTCTCGCGAAAATGTTGCGCCAGCTCGGCTGCGCTTATGTGCGTATCGCGTCGGTCGAGCTCGATCAGCCCTCGCAAATGGTGCGGACCTTCGACACAGAAGGCGCGGCGCAGGCGGCTCGGCACATCGCCGAACTCGGGCACACGAAGATCGCGCACATCCACGGGCCGCAATCGTTCCGATCGGCGCATGAACGACTTCGCGGCTTCAGGGAGGGGCTCGCCGAAAGGGGCCTCAAGCTCGACAGGGCGATGACCATAGAAGGCGCCTATACTTTTGAAAGCGGCGTTCTGTGTGCGGAGAAACTCTTCAGACGCAAGGAAAAGCCGACCGCGATCTTCGCCGGAAACGACGAAATGGCGGTCGGCGTCTACCAGGCCGCTCGCCTCGCCGGCCTCGACGTCCCGACGGACGTTTCGATCGTCGGGTTCGACGACGCGCCGATGGCGGCGCGCATCTGGCCGCCGATGACGACGGTGAGACTGCCGATCCGCGAGATGGGAAGAGCGGCGGCGAAGCTTCTCATCCAGGCAGAGCAGGCGGCGCGCCCGATTTCGTTCTATCCAGAAATCGTAGTCCGGCAGTCGACCGCCGCGCCGAGGTGGCCGCAGCGCTTCATGGGTGCTATGACACCGGTTACCATGTAGAGTTTGGACAGGGAGACGCTCATGTTCGCGAAGACCTATCACGCGACCCATCCCGATATGATGGAAACCGTCTCCAACGAGGAATTGCGCGAGCGCTATCTGGTCGCCGGCCTCTTCAAAGCAGGAGAGATTTCGCTCAATTATTCGCATAATGAGCGCTTTGTGATCGGCGGGGCCGCGCCCCAAGGGAAGGGGTTGAAGCTTCCGGATCAGAGCGAGCCGAAATCCGCCGCCGGAGCGCCCTTCCTGCAGCGCCGCGAAATGTGCGCGATCAATATCGGCGCATCGCCAGGGAAGATTGCGGTGGACGGACGCAGCTACGAGCTCAACCCGCGCGATGGTCTCTATGTCCCCATGGGATCGGAGAAGGTCGTCTTTGAGTCAAGCGCGGCGGCGCCCGCCAAGTTCTATATCGTCTCGACGCCGGCGCATAAGCGCTACGAGGCGCAATTGATCTCGCTCGAAAAATCCGTCCCCTTGCGGCGAGGCGCGCTCGAAACCTCGAACGAACGCACCATATACCAGATGGTCGTTCCCGAGACCTGCAAATCCTGTCAGCTTCTCCTTGGACTGACCATCCTACAGACGGGGAGCGTCTGGAACACGATGCCGCCGCACCTCCATGAGCGGCGGTCCGAAGTCTATTTCTATTTCGGCCTTGGCGAGACCGATCGCGTCTTTCATTTCATGGGCGAGCCTGAAAAAGCGCGCCACATCGTGGTCCGCAACGACGAGGCGGTGATCTCGCCGCCCTGGTCGATCCACATGGGCTCAGGCACCAAGAACTACGACTTCATTTGGGCAATGGGCGGAGAGAATCTCGACTATACCGACATGAACGTCCTCGACATTTGCCAGCTTAAATGAGCGCCCTGTTCAACCTTTCCGGCAAGATCGCGCTCGTCACCGGCGCGAATGCCGGCCTCGGGCAAGGACTGGCGATCGGCCTTGCGCAAGCCGGCGCAGGCGTCGTCGCGGTTGGCAGAAGCGATCCCGGCGAAACGCTGGCGCGCATCAAGGACCAGCGACGCCCCGCGGCCTATGTGAAGGCCGATCTGGATTCGATCGCCGCGCTTGACCAAACTGTCGACGCCGCCGAGCGCGCGCTCGGCCCTATCGACATTCTGGTCAACAACGCCGGGACGATTAAACGAAACGACGCGCTCGATTTCACCGAACTCGAGTGGGACGAAGTCATGAACGTCAATCTGAAGACCGCTTTCTTTCTCGCGCAAACGGCGGCGAAGCGGATGATTGCAGCCGGCCGCCGCGGCAAGATCATAAACATCGCCTCCTTGCTTTCCTTCCAGGGCGGGATTCGCGTCGCCTCGTATACGGCGAGCAAAAGCGGGCTTGCGGGCTTGACGAAGCTCCTCGCGAATGAATGGGCGGCCAAAGGGGTCAATGTGAACGCGATCGCGCCAGGCTATTTCGAGACGAGCAATACGGCGCCGCTGCGCGCCGATGAAAAGCGCAGTCGCGAGATCCTTGCGCGAATTCCGGCCGGACGTTGGGGAGTTCCGAGCGATCTCGCCGGCGCCGCGATCTTTCTCGCGTCATCCGCATCGGACTATGTCCACGGGATAACGTTGCCGGTCGACGGCGGCTGGCTGGCGCGCTGAGGCAATCATGGCTGCAGTCGTTTGTTTCGGCGAGCTTTTATACCGCTTGAGCGCGCCGGATCGCGAACTCCTCCTGCAGTCGCCGCGCCTTAACGCGCATTTGGGCGGGGCCGAGGCAAATGTTGCAATCGCCCTCGCCCAATTCGGGCATCAGGTGCGCATGGCGAGCGTCGTCTCTGAAAACGCGCTTGGTGAGACCGCAATCGGAATGCTTCGGCGCTATGGCGTCGATACCCGGCATGTCGCTCGCCGGTCGGGCCGGATGGGTCTCTATTTCCTGACGCCCGGCGCCGTGCGCCGGCCGTCTTTCGTGCTTTACGATCGCGCGCATTCGACGTTCGTGGAAACTGCTCCCGAGTCGTTCGACTGGCGACGAATTCTCGACGGCGCCGACTGGCTGCATCTTTCGGGCGTTACGCCGGCGCTCGGAAAGGGCCCGGCCGGAGCGGCGATCGCCGCGGCGAAAGCGGCGCAGGCGCAACGCGTCAAGATCTCCTTCGACGGCAATTACCGTGCGCAGCTTTGGCAGGCGTCTGGCGGCGACGCCCCGACGATTCTGAAGGAGGTCATGAGTTCGGCGACCACCGCATTCGTCAACGAGAAGGACATCGCGCTCATTCTCAATCGGCAGTTTCCCGGGGAGGAGTCGCGAAGGAGAGCCTTCGCCGCAGCGTTTGAGGCGTTCCCCTCGCTCGAGCGCATCGCCACGACCACGCGCGTCGAACACTGTGTCGATCGACACGAGCTAACCGGAACCGTCGTGTCGCGTCAGGGCGAGGCGCGATCGAAGACGTTCGGCCTAGGCGGCATTGTCGACCGCATTGGCGCTGGCGACGCCTTCGCCGCTGGGATCATTCATGGCCTTGCGTCAAACCGAGGCGAGCAATATGCGGTCGATTTCGCCGCGGCCGCGGCGGCGTGGAAGCATTCGGTTCTCGGCGATTTTCTCCTGGCTACCGCACCTGAGATCGAAGCCGCGATGTCCGGCGACGACTTTTCCGTGCGACGCTGATGGGCGCCGCGCCGGGGTTTGCGCATTCTATGACACCGGTTACCATAGCTGAAAACGGGCAGACAGGGCGTGCGGAAATGGCCGCGATCGCGGAGTTGGCGTCATTTCCATCGCCGCGGTGGCGGCCGACGCGACGCGCGGCGCTTGCGGCCGGCTGCGCGCTCCTCGCCGGGTGCGACCAGGCGGCGCGGCCCTTCTTTTGCTCCGACACCCATCCCCAAGGCTATCCGACGGTCGACGCCGTCAAGGAGATGGGTCGCCTCCTCCGCGAGCGGACGAATGGGCGTCTCGACATCAAGATGTTCGCCGGAGGGCAGCTCGGTGCGGAAAGGGACACGCTGGAGATAACGACTTTCGGCGGCCTCGACATGACCCGCGTCAATCTTGCGCCGCTGAACTCGATCGAACCTTTGACAGTCATTCCAGCGCTCCCGTTTCTCTTCCGCTCAACGGACCACATGCGCCGCGCGCTCGACGGGCCGCCTGGCGAAGAAATCCTCGCCTCGCTCGCTCCACATGACCTGATCGGACTCTGCTTCTATGACTCAGGGGAACGTTCCTTCTACACAACGAGGCGTCCGATCCGCACGCCCGCCGATATGAAAGGGCTCAAGATACGCGTTCCGAACTCGGACCTCTACGTGGCGATGATCAAGGCGCTCGGCGCCGACGCGACGCCCATGGATCTGAGCGAAGTCTATCAGGCTCTGGTGCAGGGCGTGATCGACGGCGCCGAGAACAACTGGCCGTCTTATGACACCGGCAGGCACTTCGAGCCGGCGAAATATTACAGCCTGACGCGCCATGTGATGGCGCCCGATGTTCTCGTCATGTCGAAGCGCCGCTGGGACAGGCTCCCGGACGAAGACCGCTCGCATGTGAAAGCAGCGGCGAAGGAGTCGGTCCCCTACATGCGCGTCCTTTGGGACCAGCGCGTTAACGACGCGCGTGCGCGCCTTCTGGCCGTGGGCGTTGAGGCGAACGAAGTCGACGCAACAGAGGTCTTCATCGACCGCATGCGCCCGGTCTGGGACCGCTTCGTCGTAACGGATCAACAAAAGCGCATCATTTCCGAGATCGAAGCAATGGGAGACGCCGGTGCTTGATCTCCTCACGAGGATCGCGCGGCGCTCGAGCGACATTCTCCTGAAGGTCAGCGCTCTCGGCCTCGTCGTAATGACTGCGATCGTCGGCTGGCAGGTTTTCGGACGTTATGTGCTGAACTCCAGCCCTTCGTGGTCCGAGCAAGCCTCGCTCACTTTGATGATCTGGTACGTTTCGTTCGCAGCGGCTGCGGGCGTGCGCGAGGGGTTCCACATTCGCGTGGTCGCTCTTGAAGATGTCGTTTCCCCGGCGGTGAAGCGGGGAATGCGCTTGGCCGCCGACTTCCTGGTCGCTCTGTGCGGCGCCGCCATGGCGATCTGGGGCGGCGAGCTCGTCGCGCTCACCTGGAGTCACGTCATCCCATCCCTCGGACTTCCGCGAGGGCTGGCCTATCTCGGTCTTCCGATCTCCGGCGTTCTCATCGCGCTCTTCGCCCTTGAGCGCCTCCTCGAAGAGGTGAAGGGACGCAAAGTCGCCGAAGAGGATCCCGAGTGGAGTTAGCGATCCTCCTCGGTGTGCTCTTTCTCCTGCTCGCGCTCGGCATGCCGGTCGCGTTCTCCGTGCTTGGGGCGACGATCGCCGCATTCATCGCTCTCGATATTCCGCTCGTCGTCGTCTTCCAGCGCTTCGCAGCCGGCATCAGCGTCTTCAGCCTGATGGCGATTCCGTTTTTCGTGTTTGCCGGCAATCTCATGTATCGATCAGGGATCGCCGAGCGCATCGTGAAAGTCGCGGAGGCGGCGTTCGGCCGCTCGCGCGGCGGATTGGGGCAGGTGACGATCGGCGCTTCGACAATGTTCGGCGCCGTATCGGGCTCGGCGATCGCCTGCGCGTCGGCGATGGGCTCAACTCTGATCCCGCTGATGAAGGAGAAGGGTTATGACGGCGACTATGCGGTGAATGTCACGACGAGCGCCGCCGTTCTCGGCGTGCTCGTGCCGCCGTCTCACAATATGATCATCTATGCCGCGGCGACCGGCGTCGGCGTCTCGATCGCCGATCTTTTCCTGGCGGGGGTCGTCCCGGGCCTTCTTACCGCCGCATGCCTCATGGTCTGCGCCTGGCTGGTTGCGGTGAAGCGCGGCTATCCGCGCGGAGTCTTTCCCGGTTGGGGAGAGTTCGCGCGCGCGACGCTCGCCGCGATCCCGGGCCTGATGGCCGCCGTCATCATCATGGGCGGAATCCTCAGCGGCATCTTCACGCCGACGGAATCGTCGGCGATCGCCGTCATCTACACGATTATCATCGGCGCCGTCGCCTACAGGACGCTGGACTTCAAGCGCTTCATCGAAGCGACGTTGCAGTCGGTGAAGACGACCGCAATGGTGCTCCTCATCATCGGCACGGCGACAAGCTTCGGCTATGTGCTCGCCATCCTCGAAACGCCGAGGCATCTTGCGGAAGGCATCACCGCGATCACCGACAATCCGATCCTCATTCTCTTGATCATCAACCTCGTGCTGCTCTTTCTCGGCACGTTCATGGACATGGCTCCGCTGATCGTCATCACAACGCCGATCTTCCTCCCCATCGTCGAAAAGATCGGTATGGATCCGGTGCAGTTCGGCGTCATCATGATGCTCAATCTCGGGATCGGCCTCTTAACGCCGCCAGTCGCCTCGGTGCTTTTTGTCGGCTCGGCGATTGCAGGCGTCCCGGTCGAGAAGGCGACGAAAACGATCTGGCCCTTTTACGGAGCGCTCTGCGCGGCGCTTTTCCTTGTCACTTACGTCCCGCAACTATCGATGTGGCTGCCGAACCTGTTTAATGACGGTTGATCGCCAACCATTCTCGTATGGAAGATTTCATCAATCGGCTGCGCAAGACTCGCGTCCTTCCGGTCATTGAGATCGATGATGCGGTGAGCGCTGCGCCGTTGGTGAAGGCGCTGAGCGACGGCGGGATGACGGCCATCGAGATCGCCCTGCGCACGCCTGCGGCGGTCGACGCGATTCTTGCGGCGAAACGCGCGCGCCCCGACGTGCTTGTCGGCGCGGGGACGGTTGTCGACGGCGAACGAGCGCGCCGCGCGATCGCCGGCGGCGCCGATTTTCTCGTTACCCCGGGCTCGACGCGAGAACTGCTCGTCGAGCTCGCCGGCTTTAACAAGCCGCTTCTCCCCGGCGTCGCTACGCCCTCAGAGGCGATCGCCGCGCGGGCATTGGGCCTTAAACTCATGAAGTTTTTTCCGGCGGAGCCCGCCGGCGGCGCCGCCTATGTCGGCGCGCTCGCGGCCCCGTTGCCGGACGTGCTCTTCTGTCCGACCGGCGGCATCGGCGTCGAGGAAGCGCCGAATTACCTCCGCCTCAAAAACGTTATTTGTGTCGGCGGCTCCTGGGTCGCACCGAGAGCGGCGATCGCCGCCAAAGACTGGCGTGCGATCGCCGCGAATGCGCGCCGCGCCGCCGCGCTCGCCTAGGCCCTGTTTACAAACTCATTGACGCCTGAATCGACTGTTGATTCAAGGATGCCTCTTGAGGGAGGCGGAATTGAGTCGCGGCGATCTGAGCGAAGCGGAATGGCGGTTATTGAGGGA
>Ga0187893_10001526_pt1 | contig 55231 bp, 44 predicted proteins | sample MA1701074metaG_FD_139574 | JGI IMG/M metagenome (GOLD analysis project Ga0187893, IMG submission 139574) | White microbial mat communities from a basaltic lava cave in the Kipuka Kanohina Cave System on the Island of Hawaii, USA - MA170107-4 metaG ...
GCTGCGGCCAGGGTCGCATCGATCTTGGCGATGACCTTGTCGAATGACTTGGTCGTCCAGTTGAAGGGATGCGCGTGTAGGTTCCACTCGCGGATGAAGGCGAGCACGCGTTCTTGGAGGACTTGAAGATCGGTGAAGTTGGGGGCCGTCAGCCGCTTGTACTGGAGGATCGAGAACCACTGCTCGACCTGGTTCATCCAGGAACAATGCACGGGCGTGAAAACCATGCGAAAACGCGGATGGCGAGCCAGCCAGGCACGAACGAGCTTTCCCTTATGAATGCTGGCGTTGTCGCATACGATATGAATCGTGGTGACGGCTGTCGGCGCTTGCCGGTCGATGGCTTCGAGCAGTTCGATGAACTCTTGTTGTCGCTTCCGCTGCTGAGGCTGGCCGATGACTTGTCCCGTGCGGGTATTGAAGGCCGCGAACAGCTGGAGAGCTCCTTTGCGCTCGTACTCGTGTTCGGCGTGGACGGGGATACCGCCGGGTTTTGCCGGGCGGTTTTTGGCCGAGCGGGTTCTGGGCTGCAAGGAAGTCTTTTCGTCCAGGCTCCAGACCTGTTCGCTCGGCTCCAATGGGCGGTGTACAGGTCCATGACTTCCAGGACAGTCGCTCGAAACGCTTCGTCCATCGGCACCTTTGGAGTCAACCAATGGTGGACCTGCCACGGCTCGAGCTTGTGCGATTGGAGAATCCGCTGAACCGACTGCGGGGAGATCGAGTCGATAACCCCTTGCTCGATCGCCGTACGAGCCAGCTCGGCACACGTCCACAGCGACAGGGGTCGGTCGGCCTTTTCACGAACCGTTCGCCCCACTTGCGAATGATCTTGCGGGTTTTGCCGACCTGCCGCGCGACCGAGGACACACTGTGTCCATCGGCCAGCAACAGCACGATCGTAGCTCGCAGCACGTCCCGATGCGCCATGCGTTGGCTTCGCATCCGCGCTAGAAGCTCTGCCTGCTCGTTCGGCGTCAATTCGATTCGGATCGGGGTTTTGCTCACGTAGCGCTACAGCTCACACTTGGCCCGAGCCGACCTAATTTCTGGCAATTTCTGGGTACCTTCTTCTGGGGTGCTGTACTTAAATGGTTCGGCCCAGGGCATGGTCGAGCGCGACGCGAGAGATCGCACCCTCGCGCAATACGTTCACAATCCCGCCTTGGAGCGAAACCACCGTGGAGGGAATCCCGACCGTACATGCACCCCCGTCCAAGATGAAATCCGGAGCATCATCCAGTGCCGTACGCGCTTCGGCTGCGCTCGTCGGCGGCGGCTCGCCATATCGATTGGCAGACGGTGCCGCAATGCCGGCGTCACGCCCCTGCAGCTCACTCAACCGAGCGATGAGGGCTTGTGCCAGGGGATGGGCGGGAGCCCGAAGACCAACGGTGTTTCCGCCTCCGGTGACGACGCGTGGCAGCTCTGGTCGCGCGGGCACGACGAGCGTCAACGGTCCCGGCCAGAACTGGTCGGCCAACGCTTGCGCTTCGTTCGGCCACACGGAGGCGAATGTCTGCGCGGCATCGGATCCACATACGTGAACGATCAGCGCTCGCTCACTCGGGCGACCCTTGATGACGAACAAGCGCTCGACTGCACGAGCATTGCCTGCGTCGGCGCCCAGTCCGTAGACGGTCTCGGTCGGAAACACGACGACGCCGCCGCCGGCGAGCAGCCTCGCGGCCTGAGCGACATCCTCTCGACTTGCATGCATGTCCCCCAAGGTACCTCCATATCCACGAAAACGAGTCGCACGGCGGTGAAAATCGGCAAGAACTGCAGCAGTCGAGGTAAGGTACCTCGGTGTCCAGTGCTGACCCCGACGTGATTGTCATTGGGTCGGGACCGAACGGTCTGACCGCCGCTTGTACGCTAGCGATGGCTGGCCTGCGGATACTCGTGCTCGAAGCTCATCCAACTCGGCCGGGAGGTGCGCTCGCGTCCGAACAAGCCACGTTGCCCGGGTTCGTCCACGACGTGGGCGCAGGTTTTTTTCCGTTTCATCGCGCGAGCCGTGCCTTTCAGCACCTCGATCTCACTGCACACGGTCTCGTGTGGGCGTACGCCGACATCGAAAGCTGTCATCCTGCACCCGATGGATCGGTCGCTTGTATCACGCGGGATTCCGATGTCTCCGCCGCGCGGTTCGGCACTCGCGAGGATGGCGAACGCTGGCGAACGCTCGTGCGCTGGCACGCGGGCATAGAGCGCGCCCTGCTCGATGCTCTGTTGGAGCCCGTGCCGGCGATCCGGCCACTCTTGCGCTTGCTACCGTTCGATGTGCTCAGGGTCGCGAGCGTTCTGCTGTCGAGCGGGCGCGGGTTTTCTACGCGGTGGTTTCGTAGCGCGGCGGCTCGCCGCGTGTTGCCAAGCCTCGCCTTGCACGTCGACGTCGGACCAGACGACCGGTTCGGTGCCGGGCTCGGATACATGCTCGGGTTGACCGCGAGTACCGGTGGTAATGCAGTTCCGCGTGGTGGTGCCGGAGCGATCACGGACACGCTCGTGGCAGTGCTGAAACGACACGGTGGTCAACTTCTGCTTGGGCATCATGTCGATCGGATCCTCGTATCGAACGGTCGAGCCAGTGGGGTTCGCGTTTCGCACGGTACCGACGTCGTCGACATCTCGGCGAACCGCGCGATCTTTGCGGATACGTCTGCTCCGTCGTTGTTGCTCGAGCTGGTGGAACGTAAGCTCGTGCCAGGACGAATCGTCCGAAAGATGGAGCGCTTCCCGTTCGGTTGGGGGACCTTCAAGCTCGATTGGGCGCTTTCGGGACCCGTGCCGTGGATGTGCGAGCCAGCGCGCCATAGCGCCGTGGTCCATGCAGGGGATGACCTCGACGATCTCGCTCGCTTCACCCACGAAGTTCGGGCCGGAAACATTCCCGAGCACCCGTACCTGGTCATGGGTCAGCAGTCGCTCATCGATCCTTCGCGGGCACCCCCTGGCAAACATACGCTGTGGGCATATTCGCGCGTGCCTTCCCATGTGTCCGGTGGCTGGGACGCCCACAAGGAGGTATTTGCAGACCGGGTGGAGGACCGCATCGAGGGGCTCGCACCGGGTTTCAAAGCACTCGTGCTGGCGAGACGTTGCGTTTCGCCTCACGATCTCGAGCAGATGGATGCCAATCTGGTGGGTGGCGATCTCGGGGGCGGCTCGAATGCGTGGTATCGCCAACTCGTGTTTCGACCGTCATTTCCATATTTTCGCTACCGCATGCCGGTTCGAGGTCTTTATCTGTGCTCGAGTTACGCCCATCCTGGCGCTGGGGTCCATGGGATGTGTGGATACAACGCGGCCCGCGTGGCATTGCGGGACTAAATGTGGCTATGCGTAGAGTGCGTCGCAGAACAAAACGTGTCGTTGTGGAAACACGAGGCAAATAGCCACGCCCGAATGGAGCGTCGGTGAACCACCCAAAAAGATCGTGAGCATCGGCGAATAATATGCTAGGAGTGCTCGAGCGTCGTTTCGTTGTTGGCGCGTAGGCAACCGTCATGCCGTTGGAGCTCTACCGTCATCTGCGCCGTTTCTTGCATCGCGACCCAGCGGCCCAACCAGGGTAAACTTTTGTTTTATGTCCGTCGGCACGCCCATGAGCATCAAAGCAACCGGAGTACAGTTCAGTGAGGAACTGACCATCTTGATCGTCGACGACGACGAAAGCGGGCCGCTACAGATTCGGCGGATTTTGCGCGATGTCAATCCGAGCACAAATGTTCTCGATGCAGTCGATGGTCTCGAAGCATTGACGCTCTTGCGTGACAAAACGGTACATCGCGGACGAATGCTCGTGTTACTCGACCTTCATATGCCGCGCATGGATGGCCTGTCGTTCCTCAAACAGGTCCGCCAGGATCCTCAGTTGCGGCGCCTGCCCGTGGTCGTGCTGACCAGTTCCGATACCTTGCAGGACAAGGCGGAGGCCTACCGCCTGGGGATCTCTGGCTACTTTCGCAAGCCAGTGACGTTCGCTGGCTTGGCACAACTCATCCAAACGCTCGCGAGCTATTGGGAGGCCGCAGACTTACCGCCTCCAGGTGTTGCTCGTCCGCACAAAAGCGCGAGTATTGTTCCCTGACTGACACTATCAGTCGAGTTTCACGCGTTCGGCCGCGCACATCGATGCGAGAGGTTTCTGTTTGTCCGCGCTCATGCGCTTGTACGCCGCTTTTGCTTTGCCGACATCTCCCATCTTGCACGCAGCAACGCCCATGACTTGCAATGCTTGTGGATTCTTGTCGATGTCGAAGGACTGCTTGGCGAGCTGATACGCTTTGGACGCGTTTCCACCGAGCACCGCCTGACGCGCTTGACTCAACAAGGCAGCAGGATCGACATTCGGAGCAGGCTCTGTGGCTGCGGGTGATACCGCAGGAGCACGCGGGTCTTCCTTCTTGACTTCTTTTGTTTCGCGCGGCTTGTCACGTTTGGGCAGCTCACGCGGACGCGGTAAGCGGCGGGCCACGTCGCCCGGCGTTTGTTCCGCTGGCATCGGTGCTTCGGGCTGTTCTTCGACGGGCTCGGGTGCGATGACCACGGTCGGCGTCGCGGCCTGATCGTCGTTGTTGGCATCTGCAAACGCTCCCACCTGGGTGCGTTGTGTCATCGCAGCAGCCTCGTGTTGGCCCGAGGAGGTTTGCCCGAGCCAGACCGCTCCGCCGGCCACGGCAACCGCCAATACACCGATCACAACCATGAATGTAGCGACCCTGGGTTTTCGGTGTGACGCGTGCGGCTCACCGCTCACCATCGGGGTCATCGGCGCAGCGATCGGCGAGATGGCCGGCGATGGCGATGATCCGGGAGCTCGAGGCGATGGGCTCGGCTCACTCAACTTCGGTGGCTGTGGAACGACATCCGCGAGCACCAGCTTCGGCAGCTGACTACTCGAGCTCGCATAGACAGGTTCCTCGTCGTTGGCAGCTCGCGAAGGTCGCTCGATATTCAGTGTTTTTCGCTCGACGTCATCGAAGAGTGTCAGGTGGTAGTCACCAATCTGGACCAAATCACCCGGGGATAGACGCATCCGGCCCTGGATCACTTGATTGTTGATCTTGATGCCATTGTAACTGCCCAGATCGTTAATCATCCAACTGCCACTCTCGAGCGAAAGCCGCGCATGATGACGCGATACGTTTTGCTCTGTCAGCTGGATCGTGTTTCCTGCAAGACGACCGATGGTGACCGCATCTTTGCCGAGCGGAACAATGGTCGTGGCGCCTGCTTCGTCCTCGATGATGAGCCGGAGGGCCATCGCGGAACAGGTTAGGAAGTGCTCCGGAAGACTGTCAAGGCGCAGGTTCCGCGAGCACTTGTGCACATCCATTGCGCTCGCGTTTGCCCGAGTCCATGGCGTCCGCCGTCGCGCTGTATCCGCGGTGTGCCAAAACGTCGCTCACGGGATAGATCCCGATGCGATTGTCATGGAGGCGAGGCAAGGTGTCACGCAATGTCTCGGCAAACGCGCGGGACGGATGAGCAATGACCACGGTAGGCCGCTCGCACGCCAGGGCAGACGCACGCTCTAGCGCAGCCGAAATGGCGTGGGGACGAGCATCGTGATCGAGAAAGATGTCCCGTGCCACGCTTGGTATGTCGTGGAGCTGTGCGACGTCATGAGCGCACGAGCTTGCCGAGGTTTTGGAGTCGAGAAAAAATAGCCCCCGCGCGCGTAGCTCTTCCATGATCACCCGCATCGCTGCGGGATCGGAGGTGAGGCGGGAACCCATGTGGTTATTGACTCCAACGGCCGTCGGTACGCGAGCGAGCGCATCTGCAAGCTTCTTGCGAAGCGTTTCTGGAGCGTCTATTTGTCGCAAAAATATTTCTTTCGCATCTTCTGGTCGGCGCATTTGCTCGGCGTCGAGTGGTTCCATGGGGAGATGCAGCATGATCTCGCGATAGCGTCGTGGATCCGTGCGCAGTCGCAACTGAGCTCCCGGTGCATACACGGCCCCCGGAAGCACACTAAACGTCAGCTGAAACCGGAGATCTTGCAGTCGTTCGTGCACGTGAAGCTCGCGACCAATGTCGTCGACGACGATGGCGAGGTGTCCGCAAGCTTGCTCCCACGGAATCACGAGATCTCCGCGTTCCGCCTGCCATCGCTGTGCATCTTGGACTGCCCAATCGACCATGCGGACACGAACCGCCTGTTCTTCGGGCGTCGTCGCCGGGGGCTCGGGAGGCGCAGGAGCGAGCGCAAAGCCGAGACAAGCGACGGCGATCCACGCGAGCAGTCCGTAGGGCCGTGCCACCGAGGACTGCCGGTCTACCGCCATCGTCTTGTCAGCCCCGCTTTCGTCGTGGAACGACGCGATCCCAACTACGCAAATGCTCCACCGCGACCCGCAGCTGGACATCGTCCCCCGTGGCTGCAAGCGCGGGGCTGTCTCGATCTGGCACGCGCGTCAGCGAGCCGAAATCTTCGGGCCGAAGGTGCCGCGGCTGAGCGCTTTCAGGCACAATACCGGGGCGGCTGTCGCCATCACGGTCGAGATGTTCTCCCGACGGAGCCACGACGGTGACATCTGGAGTGATGCCACTGGCCTGGATCAGTCGATCGTCGGGCGTGTAGTAAAGCGCAATCGTCAGCTTGAGTAAGCTGCCGTCGCCGAGCTCGAACGGGGCCTGCACGGATCCCTTGCCGTACGTTCGTTCTCCCACGATCAGCGCGCGACGATGATCCTGCAGCGCGCCGGCCACGATTTCCGCGGCGCTTGCACTGGCCTTGTTCACCAGCACAGCCAGAGGTACGGGAGCGAACGTGCCCGGCCGGGACGCACGTGCCTCATCGAGAAGCGTGCGTTGACGACCACGCGTGCGAACGATGACGCCCTCGTCGAGAAATAGATCGGCGACCGCGATCGCTTGGTCGAGCAGCCCGCCGCCGTTGTCGCGCAGGTCGAGTACGAGCCCTTTTGGCGCGCGCGTGTGCGACTGTGTGCCGAGGCGAGCCAGTGCCTCGGCGAGCTCGCGTGCGCTGCCTTCTGGAAATTCGCGCAGTTTCAATACGACGAAGCCCTCGCCCAGATGGCGAGCCTCGACGGCTGGCGGATCAATGAGCTCGCGCCGAACCGAAATCGTACGTTCGCGTCCATTGGAGATGACCGTGAATCGAATCGTCGTTCCCGGCTCACCTCGCATGGCCAAGATCGCCGCTTGAAGGTCGGAAAACTGACCGAGCGATCGGTCGGCGATTGCCACGATGCGATCGCCCACCCGCACATCCGCCCGGGCAGCCGGTCCTCTGGGCAGGACATCACGCACACGCAAAGCACTACGACCGAGCGGATCTTGCTCGAGCGTCACAACCATGCCGACGCCGCCGAACGCACCTTCGATCTCCTCGCGAAGCAGTCGTGATTCGTCGGGATCCAAAAACTCGCTATGGGGATCCAGCTCCGCCACGAGACCACGCACGGCGGCATATACGAGCCGTTCGTCGTCGACAGGACGCACATAGTGCTGCTCGATGGTGGAGAGCGCCCGGGCAAACAGATCGAGCTTGCGATAGCGCGAATAAGACGAGGGCGCGGGTTTCGGTTCGATGACCACACCGCTTGGGTGGGCGAAGGCCGCGTGCACCGTGGCCCCGAGAACCACGCCCGCGGCCAGCGTCACGATGGTCCACATGCGTTGCATCGCCGCAGTCTATCCGGACGACTCGATTCGCCCCACCGCGCCGGTTTCGCGATCCAGATAGGGGTCCGGATCGAAGGCTCTGCCGCCGTGGCGAAGCTCGAGATAGACGCTCGATCCATGGCTGCCGCTCGCAGCGCTGCCCAGCGTTTGACCCCTCGTCACCGTTTGTCCTTCGAGGACATGCACCCCGACGAGCCGTCCCGTCACGGAGACGAAACCACCGCCGTGGTCGAGGACGACGACGTACCGATACCCGGGCAGCAAGCCAACGAAGGCCACCACGCCGTCCGCCACGGCCCTCACGCGAGCGCCAGCCGAGGCACCGAGCTCGATTCCATGGCGCTCCATCGGCAGCCCAGAAATCGGGTCTGACCAAGGTCCGAAGTGATCCACCACAGGACCTTCGACCGGGATGGTGAGCCCACGGTGACGAAACGGCAGCGACGTGCTCGCAAGGCGCCGATTCACATTCGCGGGTGCTCGAGGAGCCGCGCGGGAACCTTGCAAAACAGCCTCCGTGAGCTCGTAAGAGCGCTGCAGTACGTTGTTCTGAGCCCTAGCGAACCCCTCCAGCGCGGCCACGGTCTGCAACTCACGGGCTTCGGTGAGCAACTCCGCGTTGGCGTGCCGCCCTGCATCACGATGACCTGCGAGCTCACGGATCTCCCTTGCCACCAACCAGCGCATACGACGCGCTACCATCACGCGATCGTGGTCGGTTTGGAAAGACGACGCTTCCGCCAACGAGCGCACAATGCCTCCGCGCGCAAGCTTGTAGAGCGCGCGCGCGTGACCACGAGCCGCGCGAGCACGGGCCGAACCGGACGCACTGTACGAAGCAAGCTTGCGGCTGCGCACTGTTTGGACGTGCGCGAGCATGCGTGCGTGGGCGACCAAGCTCTCCTGCTCCATGGAGACGGAAAACAGCGCTTCTCCCAGTTGGGACAGTCGACGTGCAAAGAACAGCTCCTGCGTTGGCACATGCACGAAAGCGTCGCTCACGTGTCCGGCAACACGTACAGGGGCGAGCATCGCCACACACATCCCAATCACGATCACGCGTTTCATGCCAGCAAGATGTGTCGTGCAACGGCTCCTCGACTGCCGAGCACGCCAAGCACGCCGCCGAAAATGATCAGCAGGATAGCTTCCATGGTTGACAGGAATTGGATGTTTCCGGCAGCCAACAACAACGACAATCCCTCGACCATCGTGGGTCGCACGAGCTCGAATCCGGCCGCGAGAAGTGCAACCGCGAGGCCTGCACCCAGCGCGCCTTGAAGACATCCCTCGAATAGGAACGGCCCGCGCACGAAACGTCGCGTGCCTCCGAGCAAGCTCAATATCGCCACTTCGTCGCGTCGCGCGAACACGGCCAGACGGACGGTCGTCCATACAGTCGCGGTACAGGCAATACTCACGAGCCCAGCGATGATCGAAGCGATCCAACGAAGCGCGTCGATCAACGATTGCGCTTGGGCTGCCCAGGGACCGAGATCCGCCACCTCTTCCACGATGAGCTCGCCACGCAAGTGATCCGCAAGCTCGCTGACGAACGCGGCTGGTGCGTCGGGGACTACGGACACGTCGATGGTTTCTGGCAAGAGCGAGACGTCGAGCTCGGCCAATGAGCCACGCTCGTCCCCGAGACCACGCGCGAGCCGTTCCCGAGCGGCCTCCTGGCTCACGTGTTCTACCCACTCGACTTCGGGCATGCGAGACAAGCGCTGTACCAGCTCTGCGGAGGCCGCGGTATCGGTCCCGCTGGCCAAATACACAGTGATCGGAACGTCGAGCCCCAAGTCACGATGCATGGCCTGGATGTTGGTCCATACCAGCAACGTCGTGCCGAGCAGCAGCATGCACGAAGCGATCGTACCGATGCAGAGAAGCTGAACCAAAGGTGTGCGCACCATCCCGCGTAACCCACGTGTGACCACGTAGCGAAGCGCCATGGTGCGTTCGAACATCACGCAACGGCTCCCACAGGATAGTTCGGCAAACCATAGTTCGGCAAACCATAGTTCGGCAAACCAATGCTGGATTGGTCGAGAGCGTACGCTACCAGGGGATCTTCTGCATCGACATCGGCGCGACCAAGCAAGCCCTCGGAATCGTCCAAGCAACCATCTCGCAACATCAGCAAACGGGTCGCGTCGACGTTGCGGGCCACATGAGGGTCCCGTGTGGCCAGCACGATCGTCGTTCCACGCCGGTTCACACGCGCGAGTAGCTCCAGGATGTCTCGTGCGAGCATCGGATCCAACATGGCCGTAGGCTCGTCGGCCAATATGACGGCAGGCTCGCTCGCGATCGCGCGTGCGATGGCGACGCGTTGCCGCTCGCCTCCCGAAAGGCGATGCACGGGTTTGTCGATGTCACTCGGCAAACCCACATCTTCCAAGCTCTGCTTGGCACGCTTGCGAACATCGCGCGAGCGCATGCCAAGCACTTCGAGCGCCAGCGCGACGTTGTCGAGTGGTGAGACGTCGAGCAACAGGCGGACATCCTGAAACACCGCGGCAACGTCTCGGCGCAAGTAGGGAATGCTGTCTCGCTTCAGCCGACCGATGTCCCGTCCTGCCACGCGAACGGTGCCAGTATCGGGCCGTTCCATCGCCAAAAGCAGCTTGAGCAAGGTGGTCTTGCCGGCACCGGTTGGCCCCATCACCAGCGAAAATTCGCCCGGCTGTAACGCGAACGAGACGTTGCTGAGCGCCGGCCGCGTGAGCTGTGGATTTTCGTGGATTTTCGTGACGTCGAGAAACTCGATGATTGGCATGCCCGAGGCCCCCCAGGCTCGGTTAACATGAACCGCTCGGATCGCCAAAAAGTCGGAGTCGGCGGGTGGCCTACGAACACCCGCTCGTTGCACCACAGCTATTGCACTTCAAACACGAGCCGTTTCTGACGAGCGTGAAGCTGCCACACGACGTACAGGCGTCCCCTTCGAAGCCTTGCATGCGAGCGACGCGAACCTTCTCGCTGAGTGCCGACGGGACGGTAACGGAGGCTGTCGTGCCAGTTCCGGCCAACCCCGCAGCTGCCGAGACCGTCCTGTCTTCCACCTCGATTCGACTGGTCTTTCCGTTGCCCTCCTCGAAATACAGATGGGTACTGCGTGGTACGTCTGCCGTGAGCTTCAGCGGGCCCGGCGTGACGACGTGCTCGTCGACCACCTCTTCGTCTCGGTAGTCCACACCACGTTCGAGCCCGGTTTGGTCGCTTTCGTCCCCCACTGCGTCCGGGTGCAGGTCCTCGGGATCGACATGTGCAAGATCGTTGCGACCGAGATAGCTGACTGCCAGCTCGCGAAAGATGTAGTCGATGATACTGGTCGACATCTTGATGCGCGGATGACCCGTAACGATCCCGTTCGGCTCGAAGCGAGTGAACACGAATGCATCGACATACTCCTCGAGCGGCACGCCGTATTGCAGACCGAGACTGATGGCAATCGCAAAGCAATTCATCAGGCTCCGGAATGCCGCGCCCTCCTTGTGCATGTCGATGAAGATCTCACCCAGCGCACCGTCCAAGTACTCCCCAGTATGGATGTAGACTTTGTGCCCTCCGATGACCGCCTTTTGCGTGTATCCACCCCGACGATCCGGCATGCGCCGACGCTTGGCCAGATAACGATAGACGAGCTTTTCCGTGACCTTCTCGATCATCTGAGGCTGCGTCGTGGCGGCAGCGAGCGGTGGCTGTTCCGGCACTTCGAGCTGGTCCTGCAACTCGACCGCCGTGCTGGCACTGAGTGGCTGGCTGAGCTTCGAACCGTCGCGATAGACCGCGATGGCTTTGAGCCCGAGTTTCCACGATTCCATGTACGTGTCTTCGATGTCGCGCAACGTTGCGTCGTTGGGCATGTTGATGGTCTTCGAGATGGCGCCCGACAAAAACGGCTGGGCGGCAGCCATCATGTGCACATGCGCCATTGCTGCGATGTAACGCGTGCCATATCGCCCACACTTGTTGGCACAATCAAACACCGGCAAGTGCTCGGGACGAAGGTGCGGGGCTCCTTCCAAGGTCATCGTTCCACACACATGGTCGTTGGCTCGTCTCACCTCGTCATTCGTGAACCCAAGCGCAGTGAGTATGTCGAACGCGGGATCGCAGAGCTGCTCTTTGGTGAAACCGAGTACACCTGTACAGAACTCGTCGCCGAGCACATAGCGGTTGAACACGAACTGTATCTCGAAAGCCTGTGGCAACTCGGCTTCGATGCGAGCCAGCACCTGTTCGGTAAAACCCTTTTGCTTGAGATCCGCGTGGCTGACGCAGGGGCTACCGACCAGGCTCCCCGCGCCTTTGCAGTAGCGCACCATGTCGGCGATGTGCGTCTCGGCATAACCAAGCCGACGCAAGGCTTCGGGCACCGACTGGTTGATGATCTTGAAGTACCCGCCACCGGCGAGTTTTTTGAACTTCACGAGGGCAAAGTCGGGCTCGATGCCGGTGGTATCACAGTCCATGAGCAAGCCGATTGTGCCGGTCGGAGCGATCACCGTGACCTGGGCATTGCGATAACCGTGCTCCTCACCCAAGCGCAATGCCAGGTCCCATTCGGCCTGCGCTGCTCGGAGTAGGTATTGGGGACAACGCAGCGGGTCGATGCCAACCGGGGGTACCGATAGCCCTTCATATTCGCTGGCGTCGACGTCGTATGCCGCGCGGCGATGGTTGCGGATGACCCGGAGCATGGGCCCGCGATTGTGGTCGAAGCCCGGAAATGGATCGAGCAGATCAGCCAACTCTGCACTGGCGGCATAGCAGGACGCGGTCATGATCGACGTGACCGCACTGCAGATCGCGACTGCCTCTGCCGAATCGTATGGCAAACCACGCACCATGAAGTAGCTTCCGAGATTGGCGTACCCAAGTCCGAGTGTACGGAAGCGATAGCTCAACTCGGCGATGCGGCGACCGGGAAATTGCGCCATCAAGACCGATATTTCGAGCGTGAGCGTCCAGAACCTGCAGGCGTGACGAATGGCGTCGACGTCGAGCTCACCGGCCCTGGGGCCATCTGGCACGAGAAATTTCATCAAGTTCAAAGACGCAAGATTGCATGCAGTGTCATCGAGGAACATGTACTCCGAGCATGGATTGCTCGCGTTGATGCGACCCTCGTTCGGGCACGTGTGCCACTCGTTGATCGTCGTATCGAATTGGAGCCCGGGATCTGCACAAGACCACGCACTATATGCGATGCGGTCCCACAACTCCCGTGCACGAAGCGTACGATACACCTTGCGATCGGTACGACCAACGAGCTCCCAGTCCGTGTCCTCTTCGACCGCCCGCAGGAACGCATTCGAGAGCCGCACGGAATTGTTGGAGTTCTGGCCAGACACCGTGCCATACGCCTCCGAGTCCCAGTTGACGTCATACTCCTCGAACTCGATGGTCCGTGCCCCCTGTTTTGCCAGCTGGATGGCGCGCACGATGTAATTCTCGGGAATGAGCACACGACGGGCCGAACCGATGGCCTTGCGAAGCTCGGCATTGTGCCGGGGGTCGAATCGCTGCTCGCCGCTATCGGTTTCGGCTCCCGGCGCACCGGCATGGCACGCTCGTACGATCGCGTTGAGGTGCATGTTGCACAGTCGACTACCGGAGACCATGGCAGCGACCTTGTGCTCTTCCGTGACCTTCCAGTCGATGTAGGCCTCGATGTCGGGATGATCGACGTCGACCACGACCATCTTGGCCGCCCGTCGGGTGGTTCCCCCGCTCTTGATTGCGCCCGCTGCCCGATCACCGATACGTAGGAAACTCATCAAACCACTCGAGCGTCCACCGCCCGACAGCTTTTCCCCCTCACCACGCAGCTTGGAAAAGTTCGTGCCGGTGCCGGAACCGTATTTGAACAATCGCGCCTCACGCACCCAAAGATCCATGATGCCATTTTCGCCCACGAGGTCGTCGGCGACGGATTGGATGAAGCACGCGTGTGGTTGTGGGTGTTCGTAAGCGTTCTTCGAGTGCTCGACTACTCCGGTATCGGGATCCACGAAATGGTGCCCCTGCGCCGGGCCGGAAATTCCATACGCCCAGTGGAGACCAGTATTGAACCACTGGGGACTGTTCGGGGCTGCGGCCTGGCTCGCCAGCATCGTCGTCATCTCGTCGTAGTAGACGCGTGCGGCCGCTTCGTCCGCGAAATAGCCGTTTCGCCAACCCCAATAGGTCCAGCAGCCCACGAGTCGGTGGAAGATTTCCCGGCTGTCGCGTTCGCCCCGGTAGCGCTCGTGCTCGGGCAATCCCATGAGCGCTTGGTCGTCCGCTTCGCTACGCCACAACCATGAAGGCATACCCGACTCGGGGACCTTGCGAAGTCTGGCGGGGATGCCTGCCTTACGAAAATACTTCTGTGCGAGAATGTCGACAGCGACCTGTGACCATCCTTTCGGAATGAGAATGTCCTTGGCCTCGAACACCAAAGAACCATCGGGATTCGTGATGCGAGAGCTTCGCGGTTCGAAGTCGATGCCATCGAACGGGGATTCGTGCGAGCGGGTGAACAAGCGAAAGAGCTGCATGGGTCGACTCCGGTGAGCGTGGATCGCGAGACCGAGTGGGGCAGGGCGCCGAGGGTGAAGCGGATGCGACGATTAGGAGCAGGCGATGGGAACGAAACGTGGCGGGGATCGGCGGAGACCGCGGCAGCCTCCAGGCGTTGGGTTTACTGAACGGACGATCAGGCCGATGAGCTGCCCCGAAAGATGGAACGCGGGGCTGCTCCACAGCATCTAGGGGATGGGTCCTCTATTGACCACAACATCTTGCGTTCCGCAAGAACTCTGCATGGACGACGCGTCGCAGGTTATCCACAGGACTCAGCCCGCTAGCCGGTCCACGCCAAACACCTCTTTTTTCACAACTTGTCCCCAAGACAGGAGCGCTCCACCGGCAAGCCCATGCGAAAAACATGCGAACCATGTTCATTCGTGACGTCGGCGTTTTGGCTACAGGCTCGTCACGTTTCGGTTGAGCCGATGTTTTGCGCTCCCGTTCTCGATGGCCCAAACGCGGGAGGACCGCGCGTCCCCAGAAACTCCCAGCCTACCGACAACGAGCACGGTACGAACGCGACAACTTCGACGCAGAAACTTCGGCGAGATCTCTTTTTTCGGCGGTCGATCGCCAGCACTAGGACTGCGCGGTTTCAAGCGTCACGTGCGGTCGGTGCCGTGGCGAATCTGTACCCTACTCCCCGAACCGTCTCGACGAATCGCGCTGCCGAGCCGAGCTTTTCTCGCAGGCGCTTGACGTGTGTGTCCACAGTCCGAGTGGTGAGCGTGCCGTCCATGCCCCACACGTCCTCCAACAAAACGTCACGCGTCTGAACTTTGCCCCTTCGATGATAAAGGGCGTTCAGCAGACGAAATTCCAACGCCGTGAGCTCGATCTCGTGCTCGTCTACCCAAAGGCGGTGGGCTTGGCGATCGATGCGCATTTCCCCGAACCTCACGGCGATACCGTCGCTCGCTTCGCGTTGCCCCCGTCGCAGCAATGAACGAGCCCTCAGCACCAACTCCCGTACGCTGAACGGCTTGACGACGTAGTCGTCCGCACCGACCTCGAACCCCACGACCCGATCGATCTCTTCACCGCGCGCGGTGACCATGATGATGCCGACGTCTTGTCCACCGTGTTGGCGACGAAGCTCGCGACAGATGTCGGTACCAGGTATGTCGGGAAGCATCAAATCGAGCAGCACGAGATCGGGCAAGCCGTGCTCGCGCGCAATCGCCAACGCTTCGGCTCCCGTGCTCGCGTGGCGCGTGGCAAAGCCCTCCTTTCGAAAGTTGAAGTCGAGAAGATCGGCGAGATCGCGCTCATCCTCGACAATCAGTACCGTCGGCATTTCTTTGGGTCACCCTGTTCGGGTTTTCCCATGTTGGGCACGATTTGGCGATACTCCGCCGCATGCGGACCCACCCGTCGGCGCCGACGAGTCGAGTGGACCAAGTCGTGCTGGTCGTGGGATGCGGCTTGGTCGGCGGTTCACTGGCCGCGCTCGTGCGTAGCCACTGTCGCCGAACACGCATCGTCGCGATCGACAAACCGAGCGTGACCCGAGCCGCGCGAATGGCGGGTGTCATCGATGCTGGCGCATCGCTTCACGCGCTCGAGACGACGATTGCACGGGAGCGGCCCGACATCGTGCTTCTGGCGCTGCCCGTGGCCTCGATCGTCGCCGCACTGCCGCGTGTGGCTGCCGCCGCTCGTGGGCTCGCTCCGGAGGCTCGCCCACTCGTACTCGACGTCGCGAGCGTGAAACGAGACATCGTGGAAGCAGCCGAGCGTGCTCAATGTCCGCGATTCGTCGGAGGGCATCCGATGGCTGGGAGCGAACGTACTGGCTTCGCAAACGCGACGAAAGACCTTCTCGAGGGAGCGATGTTCGTGCTGTGTCCGAGCCAGAGCTGCTCACGTCGCGATCTCGCGCATGCACGCGCTTTCGTACGCAAGCTCGGGTTCGAGGTCTCGATATTGGCTGCCGAGATGCACGACGATACCGTGGCGCTCGTGAGTCACCTTCCCCACGTGCTCGCTTGGGTATTGATGGAAACCGGCCGCGCGTGGGAAGCTGCTCGTCCACGCGCCAGATCAGCAGGGCTCCCGTGGTCACTCGCCGCAGGCGCTTGGAAGGATGCAACACGTGTCGCCATGGCCGATCCCCACGCGTGGTCCGAGATCCTTCGCCGAAATCGTGGACCCGTGCGCCGTACGATTCAGCTCCTGGTCTCGATCCTACGCACGGTCGAAGCGAGCCTGGAATTTCCGCGGGGATCCAACAAAATCGCGGGGTTGGCCGCACTCGAGCTCGGTCGTTTGCGTGCCCGAATGGTTCGGTTCGCGCGCCAGCGTGTGACGAAAGGCGACCACGGAAAACCCGAGTCCAACGTGCATGGTGTCCGCCGAACTTCCAGCCAAAGGCCTGCCAAAACACCCGAACGCGTGCGCCAACGCAAATGAGCAAAGCCGACTTGCACCGGGGCTCGGTGGTAGGCATCCTTCATGCGGCGCTCGGCTTCCGTACGCGCCTACATGACCGTTCCACGTTAGGACGTCTCGATGAGCAAAGATGCGGGCGCAACCATCCGCTCCGAAGTGGCCTACAGCGAGCTCGAACGCCTGAGCGCGCTCGAAACACTCAAGGGGCTCAAGCATCCCGAAAACGTCACGGTGGGCGAGCTCGTCCGCTACTTGGAACGACGGGGACTGTGGACGCAGTTCGCCAAGATCACGTTGTCCGATCTTCGCAACGCATTTGCTGAACCGGTGACGAACGAGGTGCCAGAAGGCGCACGAAAACGCAAACGTAGGATTTTGGAGGACGAGCTCGAGGATGCACTTGCGGCCAAAGCAGCCAAGGAAAAGCAAGAACCTGAAGATGGTGGTATATCGACCGACGAAGTCGGACGTTTGGTGCTCCCGTTCATCGAAGGCAACGGCGACGTGACGCTGGAAGACGTTGCAGAATACTCACGGCTCGAACGACGTGTTCTTCGCCATCATCTCTCTTTACTGGTCAAGCAAGGTCGACTCGAACGCATCGGCGTGGGTCGACACGCGGTCTACTCCGCACTGTGATCGCGGCACCACCGACTCCGCTCCGCTCCGCACGGTTTGGTCAATGACTCCCTCGCTTTCGGCGACGGCGATCGCCGAGCGCGGCAAGTGTGGGGAGCACGAGTAGGGCTGCGAGCGCGGCCATGGTGATACCGTCGATCGCCAGCAAGCCGAGCGTCCGCAAGCCCCCCGAGTCCGCCACGGAAAATGCGGCGAATCCAGCCACGGTGGTCGCCCAGGCGGCCAAAATCGCGCCACCGGTCTCCTGCAGTGATCGAGCAAGCCCATCCACGTCGGCGCGCGTTTTACGGATCTGGTCCGTGAGGTATACGCCGTTGTCGACTCCGATGCCCAAGATCGCTGGAACAATCGGCATGTTGAACAACGTGAAGGAAAGCGCGGTCACCCCCATCCATCCCAGCAACCACCACATCCCGATGGCCAACGGCAGCAACGTGATGATGGTCTGCGACAAGCTACGAAGCTGCCAAAACACGAACGCCGCCACCAAAATCGACGCCATGCCAAGCACGATGGGTGTTTCCTCCCACATCATCGTATACATGGCCGCATACACGGTTGTTTCGCCTACGAACACGCCCTCATCACCACGATCGAGATATGAGCGCGTTTCGTGCATGAACTCGACGCCGTGACGAATGTCCGCGGCGTCGAAGTTGGGATACGCGAACACACCGAACGTACCGTTTTGACCTCGTACCTTGTTCTGGAGCGCAGCCGGAATATCGTCGAATGCGAACGGTTGTGCATCCAGCATATTCCGGAGACGCCGGGCATCCTCGGGCGTCATGGCGCTGGCGTAGGACTTGTCGTCGGCGGCAAGCGACTGCCCGGCTGCCCGACGTTCGAGTCGTTCGAACACGTGATCGGGAAGATCGTCGCGAATGGCCGCGATGGCTGCCTGGCGAGCATTTTGATCGACCTCCACCGGTGGCAGCAGATCGGGCGCGGCGAACAACTCTGCAACGACGCTGCGTCCCGTGGCCGCGCGGGCGTCTCTGCGCTGCCGTGCACGTTCCAGCACCTGTCTGGCACGCTCGAGCGTATCGACCACCAAGATGCCAGCATGAATATCCTTGCCGAAAATGTCCGAAATGAGGCGTGTGTCGCTCTCGGTGGCCTGGCGAGCGCGGTCGGACTGCAGCTTGCGTCCGTTGTATTCGAACGAGACACGTCGCACGCCTTGAAACGACAGCACCGTGGTTGCGACGAGCAAAATGAACAACAATCCTGGGCGTACGAGTACGAGCCGTACGATGCGCCGGATCGGCTGTTCGCCCGTGCGTTTGTGTTGTTTGATACCGACCAGTCCGAGCAGCGCTGGAAACACGGTAGTCATCGCCAAAAGACACAACATCACGCCCACCGCAGCGATCACTCCAAACTCGTGAAACGCCGGAAAATCCGACGTCGCCATCACCATGAACGCACCGATCGTGGTGCCCGAGGCCACGAACAATGGAACCACCAAACCGTGGAATGCACGTGCGATGGCTTCATGGTGGTCGTATCGCGCGCGCTCGCGCATCGCACGGCTAAGAACGTGGATGCCCGCGTCGATGCCGATGCCCATGATGACCGTACTGATCAAGCTGGTCATGGTATTGAGGTGCCCCAGCATCAGCTCCGTCGCACCCATCGACCATGTGACGCCACAGGTCAGTGGCACGAGCAAGGTCAGCACTGCACGCCAGGAGCGAAACAGTGCATAGAGAATGACGATCACGCCCGCGACGCCGACGATCAGTCCCTTGGCCATGTCATGACGGATGGTCACCTGTTCGTCGGCTTTGGTTACGTAGGGACCGACGATGTTGTAGGTAAGTTGGCTATCCCACCAAGGTGCATCGCTCCTCGAGTACAGCGCGGCGATGCGTTCCCGTACGTCGCGAGTCACGTCGGCCGTGAACGCCAGATCGCTCGAAGGTTTTGCTGGATGCAATAGGACGACTTGCGCGGGGATACCCTCGCGTTCGTAGTAATCGCGAAACCCCGCGCGTTGCCAGGCCGAGTCTCGCTTGCTTTCGATGAACTTTCGCAACGCCTCGGAAGCGCTCGGATCCACTTCGCCGATGCACAAATCGGGCTCCGCCGTGCACAATTCGTAGTGCTGCCATGCTTCGATGCGTTCTTGTAGCTCTGCCATCTCGCGCTCGCTCAGGTAGTAGAGCGCGTGCTCGGCAAAAAAATCACTGGGTAGGCGGTATTCGACGTCGACCAGCATCGGATGGTTGCCGAGCTCGATGGCCAGCGCGTCGGCGAACGCGTGTCGCTCGCTCGCGCTCGCTCCTTTCACCACGACGTTGATGCTTCCGAGTGCGCCAAACGACTCGTCGATGCGTTCGAGATTGCGCACAACCTCGTGATCGGGCGGCAACAAGCTGCGAAGATCGCTATCGATGTGCAGGCGTGCAGCCAATACCGCTGCCACGGCGGTGATCAAGCCTGCAACCAGCAAGATTCCGACCCGATTGGCGAGTACCGCTCGGATCCAGCGATCTCGAACATCCAGCTCGATGGGCTTGCTCAAGGGCGGGCCATCTTGCCGCGTTTGCTGCGAGATCGGAAACGTCGCCTGCGGCCCACGCCGTGTCGGCCCAGCGCTGTGTCGGCACAGGGCACCCGTCGACGAGCCTCGAGGGCCCGCCGATGGGTAGCCGTGCCTTCATGTCCCTCGTGACTGTCTCACCTAGCCAGCCACGTTCCCGATGCCGCGGCCAATGCTGCGGCCGGTCACGAGACCGATGATCAGAACGATCGCTGCCACGGCCAAGAACCCGAAGAACAAGATCTTCGCGATACCGGAAGCCGCGCTCGCCACGTCGGTGAACCCGAAGAACGCGGCAACGAGTGCGAGAATGAAGAACCCAAGTGCCCAGCGAAGCATGATGTCTTCCTCCGCGATTATCTCCTGCATGCAGCGTGCCGCTTTTGGACTCCACGCGGTGCCACCGCCGCGGCGTCGATGTCGCGAACGCGCTCACGCAAGCACAGCTCGCGAAATATCACAAACCCGCCTTCGGATCCCCAAGCTCGTGCTGGACGACCAAGCGGACATGAGATTCGAGATGGTGCGCACCAGCCACGGTCAGGTGAATGCCATCCTTCGCACGAACGCGAACCGGCGTTTTTCCACCCTCGCCATCGATGTCGAGCCTATCGGTGTATTGCCCGCGAGCATCGGCCAACACCGACCACGTGTCGATGAACGTGGCTCCAGGTCGTGCGCTCAGCACGTCACGAACGATGGTGTTGATGCGTTGGACGCGAACATGAAACTTTTTCGGGCGCATCACCGGCATTCCAACCCAAAACACGCGTGGTACCTGAGAAGATTCGCTCACACGCGGCGCCACGATATCGCAAAATGCATGGACGCGACGACTGTATTCGTGGTTCCAACCTTCGTCGGGCCAGCGAATCCACGCGTCTTTGCCCATCCACAAGCCTTGTACGTCGTTGCCTCCGAACATCACAACGGTCGCATCCGGAGAAAACACGTCCACCTGAGCACGCGCCTCTTTCATCCAATCGAAAAAATCGGGGCGGGCGAGACCCGAGCTACTTTTGCCTTTCCGACGCACGCGATAACCATGCAACTTTCGCAGTGCGTTCTCGAGATACAGACCGAAACCCCCAGCGATCATGCTGTCGCCGAGGATTAAAATCTTGGGCGAAACATGCGCGATGGCGCGCTTGGGTAACGCGATCCAGGCGGTCGAGAGGACCGCAGCTCGTACGAACTGCCTGCGGTGGAGGAACATCGGCTCGGAGCGCGCTGCCGTCGTCGCTCATGAGAGACGAGAAGACAGCCGCAAGATTTAACCCGAATACCTCAGAGGCAAACATCCTGGCGCTGTCCACAAACGATCGACTGAAGGTGAACGCGGATGGCGCTTGCTTGAACCCTGCACAGGAGGTATCTACCCTTACTGCCCATCATTGCGCGTAGCACGCGTGAGGCGCCATGACCGAACAACCCACTGACAAATTCATCGACCAGCTCATCCGCCAAAACCGCGTGATGTTATTCATGAAGGGCAACAGGTCGTTTCCGCAGTGCGGATTTTCGGCTGCTGTGGTCGAGACACTCAACAAATACGGCGTTTCGTATCACACGTTCAACGTGCTTCAGGATCAAGCCGTTCGTGAAGGCATCAAACGCTATTCCAACTGGCCCACGATTCCGCAACTTTACATCGACGGCGAATTCGTCGGGGGCTGCGACATCGTGCGCGAAATGGATGCGAACGGCGAGCTCCAACAAAAGCTGGCCGCGATGTGGGAAAGCCCCTGATCTCCGATCATCCCACGGGGCCTTTCGGGCCTTAATGGCTCGAGAGCGTCCCATCCTGAGTCACACGTTTACGCGTTTCATATCGCTGGCAGGACAAATCACACTCGATCGTCCACTGGAACGGGACGGATTTGGACGGTGCACCCCGAAGTGCGCCGAAAGCTACGCGCCGGACCCTACTTGGAACTGGCTAAACCGCATGCAAGCACGCTAGGAACAAGCGGGACTGCATGCGTGCTCACGTGACGAACCGTGCCACCGACGGTAGGCCGAAGACCAGGCCGGTGTTCGAGTTGTCGTTCAACAGCAACGAGGAGGCGCGGGGCGTCCAAACAATCATGTCCAGTGTGGGTGTCGATACGGACGTACGTCGCGGTCACGGACAAGTGTTCGTAGCGTCAGCGCGGGAATCCTCGCACTGGATCCGCACGGCAGCATGCATCGTGCTGGTGGTGTTGGTCGCGGTGGCAGTGGTGGTCGCCACCATGGACTCGACGAGCTGAGCCGGCCAAACTGAAGCGAATCGCTCGTTTCGTCGCTGCCGTATCGCGACCGCGAAGGCGACAACGGGGGGAAAAAGCGATGCGGACTTACATGTGTTCCCCGCTCAGCCAGACCTTCGCTGATGTTTTCTCGAACACGATTTCTTGTAGACTGACCAACATCCTAGGAGACCTCCACACCATGCACGCCTGGCACGCTTCGTTTTTCGCCGCTCACGCTCCGACCTCATGGCTGCTGGTCGTGGGGGCAGGCCTCACCCTGAGCTGTTTTGCTCCCGGCGACTCTGCGCACTGCGACGAGGACAAGCCATGTTTGGCCCGGGGTCAGGTGTGCGATCTCGATATCCTCGATTGCGTGCCTACGATGTTCGAGACCGACAAGACGGGCGATGCTCCAGGTACGAGCTTCATGGGCATCGACGTACCATTCTTTCGTGGGCAAATTTGCACCGTGCTGGAGGCCAAGACCGGTGTGAATCTCCCAGTGACCATCAAACCTTGTATGCACCCTTGCCTCACGTCGAACGAGTTCCAGCACTGGACGTACTACCGCTGCGAAGGCGGTCGCTGCGATGCAACGCTGCTGTATTGGAACCCGGACATGACTGGTACGAGCTGTCCGCCAGACGTGTTTGGCCAGTTTGCGAACACGGAATGTGTTTACGACATGACAAGAGATGTCGTTCTCGGTGCACCCAAGATCAACGGTTCGGCCATCAGTGCTACCTACAACCTCGAGGTTCCGTTTTTGTCGAACGCAGACTTGAAGGCCATCATCGACTACAAGACCATGTTTCCAGACGACGAAACCGGCTACCAAGACTTGGTTTTCAAGAAACGCGATCAATACCCCCAGGATCAAGGTCGTGTGCTCGAAATCCAATTTTCGCCCTCGAACAATGCTCAGCCGTCGACCTGTGATGGTGGTCAATTCTGTGAATGCTACGACATCGGGTTCGAATGAGCTGATCGGCAACGATCTCGCAACACTCGCATCCGCTGCTGTGCTGGGGGACTTGGTATGATCGCTCGCCAAACGACGTCGGTGCCGTCGGACCCCAAAGTCGCGCTCGTGCTGTCCGGTGGCGGTGCACGAGGAGCCTATGAAGTAGGAATCATCCGCTACATCGCCGAACAGTTGTCCGAAAAGGTGCGTTTTCACGTGATCTCGGGCACCAGCGTAGGCGCCATCAACGGCGCTTACGTGGCTGCGACGTGTGACCGACCGCGTCCACAGGGGCGCATGCTGTCGCGCGTGTGGATGGATCTCACCCTCGACGAGGTCTACAAGTTCGGTTGGGCGCAAATGCGAACGCTCCCGCAGGTACTATTTGGTCGTAACCTGCCGAAGATCAGCCATGGTTCGACCATCGGTGGGCTCGTCGATGCCCGCTTTCTGGAGAACATCGTGCGTACCCGTGTTCCTTGGCGGGGTATCACCGAGAACTTGCATCGCGGTCTACTCGACTCGTTCAGTTGCAGTGCCACGGAGCTCGCTACCGGCATCAATACTGTATTCGTGCAGACCGCGTCTGGTCGGTTGCCGGAGCAGTGGCCGACCGATCACAACCAGATCGTCGTTCCAACCGCCATCGGAGCCGCACACACGCTCGCCTCCGGGGCCATCCCCGTGATTTTTCCGGCGGTGCGTGTGGGCGATCAGCTCTACGTCGACGGCAGTTTGCGACAAAATACCCCCATTCGTCCCGCCATGCGCCTCGGCGCCAGTCGAATATTGGTGGTGGGCCTACGCCACGCCGAACCACGAGCAATACATGAGCGCCTACGCGAACAGGCAGAGGTCGTATACCCCAATGCCATGTTCATGCTGGGCAAGATGTTCAACGCGCTCATGCTGGACAAGCTGGAAGCCGACATGGCCAGGATCCGCCGCATCAACTCGATTGTGGAAGCTGGAAGCCGCGCATATGGCCCAGACTTTCCGGAGCGGCTCGGTGCCGCCATGCGAGGGGAACGCGGGCGGCCATACACACGTGTGGACATGGTGCTCATCCGTCCGAGCGAAGATCTCGGACACATCGCGTGGGACGTCATGCATCGCACGAAGTTGTCGAAATACGAGGGCGTGGTCGCACGCTGGATGCGCCGATCGATTGCCAACGAAGATGCCATTCATGAAAGCGACCTGGCGAGCTACATCCTGTTCGACAGGGAATACGTGACGCGGCTGATCGATCTCGGCTACGAGGACGCAAGCAAGCATCGTGCAGATATCTTGAATCTGTTCGACGCGTGACCGTGACGTCGTTTGGTGTGCGTCACAAACCGAACAAATGAGAGAGTTTGATGAAGAGCACGTCTTCGTGGCTGGCACCATCGGCCACCAGGTTCGTGAGCCCTTCGCTGGCCACGTAGCGCACGACCATGCCACCTTGGCCAAACACGGTTCGATGCGTATATGCGACGAACAAGAAGCTGCCAGGCAGGTACTCCCAACGAAGAATCGAATTCGAGGTCAGGCTGGTGAGCGCTTGGTCCACGACCCCATAGTAGGGCGCAGGATCGACCGGGACTAGCTTGTCGGGACGGTCGAGCACCCAAAACGCATCGTGATGGGCGGTACTATAGAGTAGTTGATTGTAACTTTGCAGCGTGAGCGTCGGAAGAATGCCCAAGGTTGCCCGTAGCTCCGCGTTGCTATTGATCCAGTCCGCACGTCCAAAGATCGGCTCGCCGAGATCGCTTCGAGTCGTCCAGCGCGGTCTGTCGAAGTAGGTGTTGATTGTCACGCTAGCGCTCAACGCCAAGCGATCGAGTGGTCGGAGCGTAATGCCCACCTCTACGTCGGGGCCAGGACGCCCGTTTTGTTCGCCATAGCTGGTGCCCCAAAAGCCCGAAACGCGACGATTGAACGGACTGGAGAACTGCATGCCCGCAAACCAGTGCAGTGGCACGAGATAGGGCATGTCGCCTCGCGTTTCCCAAATGTCGTATCTCGGAAGGTGGCCCCCTGCAAACGTCGTGAACGACCACAGCTTCAAGGTAGCGAGACTGAAGCGGAGTAGTCCGAATTTTTCCTGTAGCAAACCATCGAACGTGCTCGACACATTGGTGTCGAGCCAAGCGCTGACGTTGCGCAAGGGTCCGAGTGGCTGAGCGTTGAACGCCGCCAGCGTGAGCCCGGTGCTCGCATAATTGGGAAAGCGCATATACCCGATGTCGTTGAAGTTGGCGGACGGCGTCAGGATGTTCGAGCTCAACCCGATTGCCGTGTGTTTCGAGGTCCGTTCCACGCTCGACGACGCGCCCATGCCTACATCACGACCATCGTACGTACCGATGATCTGTGCCCCATGGGTCCAACGCTCGCGAAATCTGATCTGGTAATCCACGCCTCCTGTGATCGCGTCCGCAGCAGCACCAAAGCGCGCGACGTTCGTCACCATCCCGCCCACGTACGTCAAACTGTCGAACTGACGACGCAATCGAATCGCCGTGTACTGAGAGATCGGCTCGGCGGCGATGGGCTGTTCGGTGCCATCCGAGAAACGCTGGACACCGAACGTAGGGCCGGTGGTGGCCGTGAGCGCGCCCACGCGCCAACCCGGGGCAAGCTCGCCGGTGAGCCGTACCGCGCTCAAGATCCTCGTTTGGGGATCGAGCTCCACCAGCTGTCCGCGCTCGCGATTTCCGTGCACCATGCGTTTTGGCAAGGTGATCTTGTCGATTCGAGGTGCGGCGCCCACACGTCGCGAGTAAAACAGCTGGAATCGGGTCTCGAAGATCTCCTTGGATTCCAGGAAGAATTGCCGCTTCTCGGGAAAGAACACCTCGAATGGAAGCAAGTTGAGCACGGCCGCGTCCACTTCCGCTTGGCCAAAATCCGGGTTGACCGCCAGGTCGAGCGTCAGATTGCCGCGGATGCCGTATTTCACGTCGAGACCGGCGTTCGGAAGCACGCGCGCCGAGTGATCCAGCGTGCCGTCGGGACGCCGGATGGCAAACCGTGTCGATGCAAACGGACGAAGCTCGAGGTTCAAACCCGGCGAGATCCCTCGCACACCCGCGTAAGGTACCGAATAAGACAGCTGACCGGGCAGCCCCTGTGGCGGAGGGCTCAAGCTTTGGAATTCGGCTTCGTGGGCCACCCATCGCGTGACATTGATGCCGAACGTGTATTGCTCGCGGACATCGAAGCGCAGCGTCGACCACGGGACGAACAGCTCGGCGCTCCAACCATGCTCGAGTTTACGCGCGTTGGCTCGCCATACGCCATCCCACAGCAGCTCGATATCCTGGTCACGGGAGATCTGGGCATCGGCCTGAGCCCCCGCCGGATTTACGACGAACCCAAAACCATTCGTGCCGTCGTCGTTGGGACTGATCTCGATGCCAAACTTGTCGGTATTTTCGGGCAAATTGTCCTTGCGCGCGAACGTGCTGAGCACCTGGTCGTGCTCGTCGTGCCCCACGAACGCGACATACAGGCCCTTTTGACCATACGCGACGCGAATCTCCGAATCGTGTGTGACGGGTTTGCCGTAGCGAGGCGCAATCTGAACCATTTTGGGCAAGATTGGCACCCGAAGCCATTCGGCTTCGTCGACGCGGCCATCGAGCTCGATGGCGTGATCATCGACCCGGACCGCCGAGATCGGTGCGATGCGACGTGCGCCGGGTCCGACCTTTCGCGGCGCATCCGCACGTACGTTGGGTGATGCCAGCAGGAGCGAGATCCCAAGCACCGCCATGCGGCCCGAGCCACGAACGAGGGAATGGTGAGCTAATATCACCAATGGACGGGCCCAGAATGCGTTGGAGCCGTGAGGTTTCACACCGAAATTGCCGAACGATCTCGTCGACGGTCGTGGTGATCCATGTGTACACGTAAAGACATGTACAAACTCGTGACGTTGCCGGGCGATGGTACCGGCCCCGAGGTGATGCGCCAAGGTCTGCGAGTACTCGAGGCCGTATCACAACCGACCGGTCTTGCCTGGAACATCGAAGAGATCCCGTGCGGTGGCAAATATTACCTGGAACACGGCGACCGTGATTGGCCCGCAGGTTCGGAGGCGAAGTGCGATGCTGCCGATCTCATCTTGTTGGGAGCCGTCGGCTGGCCTTCACCCGAAGGACGGGGACCGGTGCTCATGAAGGACGGCAAGATGGCGGGGTATTCCCCCGTGCTCGGCAATCGAACTCGGCTCGACCTGTTTGCCAACGTCCGCCCCGTCATCCTCTATCCGGGTGTCAAGCATCGGGTTCATGGCACGCACAAACAGGTGTGGGAGCCCGGTAAAGTCGACATGGTCATCGTCCGCGAGAACACCGAGGGTCTGTACTCGCCGACGGGTGGCAAGCTGGCTCCCGGCGGACGGACCGACGTTGCCATCGATACCCGCGTGATTACCCGCCGTGCCAGCGAACAAGTCATCCGTTTTGCGTTCGAGTTGTGCCGGCGACGAAACAAGGGTGCACCCGACGACGGCAAGCTTCGCGTCACTGCCATCGTGAAAGACAACGTGCTCCACGGATGCCAACACTTTCGCGACGTATTCTTCGAAATCGGCGAGAGCTATCCCGACATCGAAAAGGATACGGCCATCGTCGACGCATTCACGCAATGGCTGATCAACCGGCCCGAATACTACGACGTGTGCGTGACGACCAACATGTTCGGCGACATCGTCACGGATCTCGCGTCGACATTGCAAGGAGGCATGGGTATGGCGGTCGGCGGAAACATTGGCCATGAGCATGCGATGTTCGAACCGATTCACGGAAGCGCGCCCAAGCACGCTGGCAGGGACCGGATCAATCCAATTGCGATGATTCTCGCGGTCAAGGAAGGCCTCGAATGGCTCGGACATCGCAAGAGCGACGATCGCCTGGCCAAGGCAGCGCGGGCGATCGAGGCAGCGGTCGTTTCGGCACTCGAGGTAGGAAAACCGCTCACCTATGATCTCGTGGGTGAAGACAAGGCGGCTCGCTGCAGTGAAGTCGGGCAAGCCATTGCCGCGCACGCCGGCAGGCTCGCAGCCGCCTGAGTGGTCCCAACGAGCCTCCACACGCGGGATGGTGCGCCATCGAGCGACCGGCTCGTTTCGGGCCCGGGTGCACGTCGGCACGTGGGCAGGCGTTCTCGACCATTCGGCACGTGCTCACGCCCCTGTTATCATCGATCCGATGAAACCTTTCGATTCCGGTGCACGTCGTTGGACGTGTGGCTTGTTTGCAATCGAGTTGACGCTTGCCTTGGTCTCCACCGCCACTACGGCGTGCCAATCTCGCAACGAGTCGCAGCCACCTCCCGTGGCGACCACGGCAGGCGGGTCCGCATCGGCCACCGTGACCACGACCGTGACGGACGGACACCCGGACACGAGCACGTCGACGGAAACCAGCACGGCGACGGAAACCACCGTGGCGACGGAAACCACCGTGGCGACGGAAACATCGACGGGCACACAAACCGGCGGCAACGTCGACGTACCGCCAGCCAACTGTGGCGAGACCAACTGCAAAGGTCACGGAAGCTGCCAGGAAATCGACGGCATACCCGTGTGTATGTGTGATGACGGATATGTCAAGGATGAATTTGATATCGAGTGTGTGGTCGATACCAATTGCGTGCAACTTCGTTCGCTCGAATGTCGACAGGTCGTCAATGATATCCCTGCCGTAGGGTTGTTTTTCGCGCTCGACTATTGTGCCGGAACTGCTGTTCTTCCGAGTGATCTCGGTGATCCGCAGACTGCATTCAAGGTGCTCGAGCAGGGCAACGACATCGCCGACAATCCCGAAAGCTACGCGACCGTCATCGAGCACGGCGTCGAGTCCTATGTTGCACTCGTCGTCGACGTTTCGGACTCGCTCACGCTGGACGACGACCTACCGGCCTTGGTCACCGTGTTGCGCGAGTTCGTGGCGTCGCTCGAACCGGGTCCCGGGGAAGCGGACGTGTATGTGGGACTCTATGCGTTCGGAGAGCAGGTCGGCGAGAAGGTTCCGTTCACCCGGGATCACGCGCGTGTCGACGAAGGGTTGGTTCAGATCGAAGCCGATGCACGAGCCGGGATCCCGCCCGAAGTCGGAGGCATGGGCACCTCGCTGTACGCTGCTGTCAGGGAGGCCATCGACGAAACAGACAGAATTCAAAATTTACGCAGGGAAGTCAGCCAGCGAGGCGTACTCACGACCGGAACCGTGGTTATCGTGACGGACGGGGTCGATACGTCTGGGGCGGTGTTCGACCCCTCCATCATCGATTCCACCACCAACAACATCATCACCGTCGGCGTCAGTCTCGATATCGACGATGAATACCTCCAACCCATTGGACGTGACGGTTCGTTTCTTGCTCCCGAGCCAATCGATTGGGAGCAAGCATTCACGGAGATTGCCACACGCGTGGATCAGTATCCCGAACGTACGTATTTGCTCGCGTATTGCTCGTCGGCCAACAAAGGCGATATTTCGGTCGAGGTCCAACTCACTGATCCTGCCAAACTCTACGACGCCACCGCAAAATGTACGTTTAGCGCCAACCTGTTCGGTTCCGATGCCACGCTCACCTGCACCGCGGAATCGTTTACGAACGAGTGCAACGGCCTGGCTTGCGGCGGGCTTACGGCTTGCGGAGCGTGCGGCGACGACCAGTGCTGTACCTCGGGCGCTCAATGCATCGGTCCAGTCGATTCAGAACCATGCAAGGGCTTGAAGGAGCTGTGCAACGAATCCGGCACGATGTGCGTGGCGGACAATTGTCAGCCGGGCGCCGACGTTGGCCAACCATGCGGTGAAGGTTGCCAACTGGGCGTCAGCTACTGCGATGACGACCCGATGATGCCGACCTGTCAACCGGCCATGGGGTTGGGCGCCAACTGTGACTCGCCGAAGCAATGCACGAGCAATCACTGTGGGCAAAAAAAGCCGGACAACCCATTCGATCCCAAGGTGTGCCTATTGCCAGCCAAGATGTACGACGATTGCGGCACGACCGGTGGATGCGAAGAGGGTAGCTACTGCGACGGGACGGTCTGTCGACCCTTGAAATTCGACATCTACAACTGCGCCACTGACTCCGAGTGCCTGAGCGCCACATGTACGCAAGGAGCGATGGCGAAATTCTGCGACTCGAGTTTCGAATGTTACTGGGATTGGCAGAGCAAGCTGCCCTGACGCTTGGAGCCACGCGAGCAAACAATGTCCGCTCATCTCGATGACAAAGGCCAAGCCCGCATGGTGGCAATCGAGCACAAGTCGGAAACCGTTCGACACGCGATCGCACGAGCCAGTGTTCACATGCAACCCGAGACGCTCGGGACCATCACCGCGAATGCCGGCGAGAAAGGTGACGTGCTGGCCGTGGCTCGCATCGCGGGCATCACCGCAGCCAAGCACACGTCTTCGCTCGTGCCACTTTGCCACCCGGTTCGCATCACGCACGTCACCGTCGACGTGCGAACGGACGATCAGACGAGCACAGTGGTCATCACCGCCGAGGTTCATGCATGCGATCGAACGGGACCCGAAATGGAGGCCATGACTGCAGCGACGGTCGCCGCGCTGACCGTCTACGACATGTGCAAAGGCATCGATCGCGCCATGACCATCGAATCCGTGTGTTTGCTGGCCAAATCCGGCGGCAAATCGGGCGATTGGGTGCGACCGAGATAAGAAGCTCCCATCCGGCGGCAACCGGGAAGGAAATCGGCAGAGCGAGGAGCCGACGGCCAAAGCACCTGCCTTTGCGGTAGTCCGCGTGGTAGATTGGGCGGATGTACCTGTCCAATCACACCGGTAGCTCGATATGGGTCCACATTGGCCCTGCGGCCTGGTTGGCAATATGCCACACTTCCAACTTCGGTACAGTTCGGTACAGGGAGGTGACTGATGACGCTTCGACTCGAAGGGGACTTGTTACTTGCAACCGTCGGCATTGCGTTCGACCCAGACCCGACCGTGAGGGCACGACTCGTCCGCACGCTCAGTGACGCTCACGCAGCGATTTTCTCCGCGCGATCGCTTCGCGAGGTCCTCGATTGGATTGTCGTAGGATCCCCAGAATTCGTGGTGATGTCCGGCGCGACGCTCGACGCGCCCGAGCTCTCTGAATTGTTCGCCGTTTTGCACGAGCACGGTCGTGGCTGTCACGTGATCATCGTTGGAACCACGCCCTTGGTGGGGTCCTTGCCGACCTGCGTCACGACGATCGCGGATGACACGCCTTCGCGCTTGGTCATCGAATGTTTGCAAGCGGTTCATGCTTGTCGGGGCCATCGAAGGCTCGAGCACTCCAGGGTGGGATTCAATCATTCGCTCGCGCACTTGTTCGACTAGATGGTCTTCACCTTGGCTGGCAACGAATCCCACACGCAGGGTTTGGTAGCACTCATGATCGCAAATCGCATGACGAGTCGAGAAATGGAGAAGACGCAGGTGGCGCTCGGATTTCGGCCACCGAGTCGCGCCGTGCTCGAACATCGAGTGAGCGACATGTTCGGGAGATGGGGGCCGCACAGAAACGCCGTACGTACGAGCGAATCCCTCAGGAGCCATACACGTGCGCATGGAGGAAGGCGGGGACCGCGAACGTGACGCTTGATGACCTCGGAGGCCAGCCGCATCGAACCTACATGGGCTAGCTCGTAGCTGGAGATAGTGATGTTCGTCGTTATGCGGCAAACGTCGGAAGTGTGTCCAAAAGGAATTGCTGATATGGAACTGCTTCGATCCCGCCGTCGAAGCGCTGTGGGCGGTCTCCACAGAACACGACGAACGAGCGGAGAGGTCGATGAGCGACGTCGGCGAATGAGCGTAGACCAGAGAGCTGTGCCGAGCCGACACTGCGGCCGAGCTTGCACTCGATCGCGATCAGAGAGCGTCGCGTGTCGATCACCAGATCCACCTCCGCGCCGGCATCTGTACGATAGGCAAAACAGTGCCACGGGAGCTGTCGTGCGCGGATGAAGTATATGCATTGCAGGATGAACCAGTGCTCGAAGAGTTTTCCTTGTTCAGTAGGCGGTAAAGGATGGCGGTGTAGGCCAAGTAGGGCGTTGCGTACGCCGATGTCGAAAAACAACATGCGATCTCGCTGACTGACTCTGCGCGAGGATCGACGGATTTGGAACGGCGAAATGCGAAACGCGAGCAACGTATCTTCCAAGATCTGGAAAAATCGGCGAATGGTTTCCTTGGAGATCTCACTGTCGCTGGCGAGCTTGGAATAGTTTATCCACTCTCCACTGCTGGCGGCCGCGATGTCCAAGAACCGCGCATACGTGCCCACTTCTCTGACGACGGCCTCCGCTTGGACCTCCTCCCGCAAATAGATGGTCGCGTAGCTGTCGAGCACATCTGCGCCAGACACCTCGTCGAGGTAGATACCTGGCAGGGTCCCGACCTGTAGCGCACGCTCGAGCTGGAAGGCGTCGCCCAACTCCCAAATGGACAGTGGGTCCAGGTATTGAAGAAGGATCCTGCCCGGAAGCAGGTTGGCCTGACCCCGTTTCAATTTTCGAGCGCTCGAACCGGTAAGGATGAACCGATGGTGGGTGCCGCCGTCCATCAGTGCTTGCAAGGTATTGAGAATCGAGGGAACGCGTTGGACCTCGTCGATCACGACGAGCGAGGGCTTGTCGAGCACGTTGAGCTCTCGTCGTAACCGCGCTGGATCCTTCGCGAAGGCAAGAAAGCGCTCCTCGTCTGCCAGGTTGATCACGACGTCGGGGGATAGCGCCCGAGTGAGCGTAGACTTGCCCACCTGTCTCGCACCAAGGAGTAGGACGCTCTTTGGAGATGCCTCGAGCCGAGGTGTGATGAGCCGAGGGATCATGCATGTGTCAAATACAATGCAATTGACCCACAAACAACCCGATCGGGGGCGCGAACCTCGCAGAAGACCCACGACAGCACTCGAGGCCGCCGGCGACGGCTCACGTCGATCGCATGGGTGTGCACGAAGCAGCCGTGCCGCCCTCACTCCACCGTGACCGACTTCGCGAGGTTGCGGGGTTGGTCGACGTCGGTGCCTTTGATGTCGGCGATGTCGTATGCGAACAGCTGTAAGGGGACGCTGGCCAGGATTGGTTGCAGCTCCGTCGCGACGTCGGGGACCATGATGATTTCGTCTGCGAGATCGCCGATGTGAGCGTCACCTACCGTCGCGAGCGCGATGACCCGTCCGCCACGGGCGCGGATCTCCGAGAGGTTGGAAAGCACCTTTTCGTAGCCGGAGCCCTTGAGCGCCACCATCACGACCGGAACGGTTTCGTCGACCAGCGCGATCGGACCATGTTTCATCTCGCCGCTGGCGTAGCCCTCAGCATGCAGATAGCTGATCTCTTTGAGCTTGAGTGCCCCTTCCAACGCGACGGGATACCCGAGTCCACGGCCGAGATAAAGCACGTCACGGGCATGAATGTAGCGACGCGCGAGAATGCGAATCGTGGCGCGTTGGCCGAGCACTTGCTCCACGGCCTCGGGAATGGCGCGTAGGCCGTGGAGCAATTGCAGCGCACGCTCGCGCGACAGTTTACCGTTTCGTCGGCCGAGATGGATGGCCAGCAGCGTGAGCACGCATAGCTGGGTCGTGAACGCCTTCGTGGATGCGACGCTGATCTCGGGGCCCGCATGCGTGTAGATCGTCGCTTGTGCAGCCCTCGCGATCGACGACCCGTTCACGTTGCAGATCGCCAGGGTCTCTGCACCCAGACGCGCGGCTTCCTTGAGACCGGCCAAAGTATCCGCAGTCTCGCCCGATTGGCTAATCGCGACCACGTAGTCCTGCGGGCCGACAAGGGGATTTCGATAACGAAATTCGCTCGCGAGGTCGACCTCGACGGGGATGCGAGCCAGGCCCTCGATCAGGTATTTGCCAGCCAACGCAGCGTGCCACGATGTCCCACACCCGAGCAGCGTGACTTTGCGCAACGCAGCGTCCGCAATGCGAGCTTCGCCGAAGTCGACGTCGGCCGATTCGAGCGAGATCCTGCCGAGCAATGTATCGGTGATCGCTTGTGGTTGCTCGTGGATCTCCTTGAGCATGAAATGCTTGAACCCAGCCTTTTCGGCCACGCTTGGGCTCCAATGGACCGTTCGTATGGTCCTGTCGACGCGCTTATCCTCGGCGTCGAAGATCTCGACGCCGTCGCAACGAAGGATCGCGGTATCTCCGTCTTCGAGGTCGATCACGCTACGTGTATGCGACAAGATCGCTGCGACGTCGGAAGCCACGAAATTCTCCCACGACGCGGCAGGGTCGCCGTGGTTCGGCCCCCCCAAACCGAGCAGCAAGGGGGAACCCTGGCGGGCCACCACGATCTCCCCCGGTTGTTCGTCGTGCACGACGCAAAGCGCCCATGTTCCACGTGCCGACGCGAGCGCTCGTCCGACTGCTTCCCGCAGCCCTCCAGGGCTCGTTGTCAGCGCTTCGTCGACCAGATGCGCGAGGATCTCCGTATCGGTCTCGCTGTCGAAACGACGTCCTGATGCAGTTAGGCGGCTCCTCAGCTCCAGATGATTTTCGATGATGCCATTGTGAACCAGGCTGACCTTGCCCTGACGATGAGGGTGAGCGTTGGTCTCGGACGGACGCCCGTGTGTTGCCCAGCGGGTATGGGCAATACCGCATTGGCCGGCCAGCGGCTCGGCATCGAGCCGCTCCTCCAGTCGAGCGATCCTTCCCTCACAACGAACGATCCGCGTGCCACCAGCGGCAACGATGGCCATTCCCGCGGAATCGTAGCCACGGTATTCGAGACGACGAAGCCCATCGAGCAACAGCGCCGAGGCCTCTCGAGCACCGACATATCCGATGATGCCGCACATGCTCTCGTCAGCGATCAGCCTTCGATTCGCTTGAGATCGGTATCGTACTTGACGATCTTCGCTTCAGGATAGGCTTTGCGAAGCGGCTTTTCGATCTTGTCGGCCTTCCCGATGATCACGACGTGCGGCACTGCATGCACGTATTTGCTGGCGACTTGCTTGACGTCGCTTCGTTTGACCTGCAAAACGCTGTCGCGATAATTTTTCCAATAGTCACGCGGAAGATTGTAGGTGAGTACCTTGCTCACCTTGGCCGCGATGTCGCTCGCAGTCTCGATCTGAAGTGGAAAGCTGCCCACCAGCTTACGAACCACGGTTTCGAATTCTTTGTCGGACGGATCCGTCGTGCGGATCTTCTCGATATGCTCGAAGATGCCCTTGATCATGTCTTCGGTTTGTTTGGTCTTCGTGCGCGTGGCGATTTTGAAGGTTCCAGGCGCCTGTCCATCGCTCAAGCTCGAATAAATGCCGTAGGTGAGACCACGTACCTCGCGAATGTCGGTAAACAGACGTCCACTTGCTCCACCACCCAGGATCGAGTTGGATACCTCGAGCTTGATCCATTCGGGGTGGTTGCGTGCGATCGCGAGGTTCCCGACGATGATTTCCGATTGTGCAGAAGCGGGTCGATCGACGATGTGGAACACCAATCCTTCCGGTAGCGTGTAACGCGTGAACTTGTTGAGTGGATTCGGCGGGATCGACTTTTCATCGATATGCGCCCATTTTCCCAAGGCCTTTTCGACGACTGGTTGGGCATCTTGGCGGGTGATGTCACCGGACAGGATCAAAAACGCATTGTTCGGGCGATAAAATTGCGCGTGGAAGGCCTTGAGGCTATCCACTCTGATCGCATCGATCTCCTCGGGTTTCGCGAACGGCCGCCCATATGGGTGGCCGTCGGGATAGGCCACCATGCCGAACAGCGTCTCGGCGAGCTCGGCGGGCTGGGATTTCGCCAAGTCGAGCGCAGTTTTGGCCTGCTTCTTGAGCTTTTCGAGCGCCGCGTCGGGAAAGGCAGGATTCATGGCTTCGTCGGCCAGCAAGCCGAGGCCGAGCTCGAGGTCACGTCTGAGCGTGCGCACGTCGATTTGGCTGGTATGGACACCGGCGTTCGACGCGAGCTCGCCACCCACCTGTTCGATGGCATCATCGATGGCAGCTTTTGGACGACTTTTCGTACCTTCCGCCAGCATCGCCGCCGTGAAATCGGCGAGGTATCGCTCATCCATCGTACCGGCCTTGACCACCAATTGCACCGACACGACCGGTACTTCGTGGTTCTCGACGAGGTACACATCGAGGCCATTGGCCAGCCGAAACTCCTGAATTTCAGGAAAGTTCACCGGCTTGGGTTGTCCGGGGGTCGGGGGCTCGGGGTAAACCCGCTCCGGTGCCTTCGCGACCTCGGTCGTGGGAGCTAGCGCGGCGACCGGAGTGTTGGGAGCGCTGACTTGCTTGGCGTGCTTGCATGCCAGCAAAGCGAGCGACATCGCACCAACCCGGACGATCAGGCGGCTTCGAAACGGCTTCAAAACGGTCATGGTGGAGCTCCTCGAAAGGCTCGGGTCATTTCTTGGGTACGATCTCCAGCATGACCCAGTTGTCGGTGAAGTACTCGTTGGCGACGCGCTTGATGTCCTTGACGGTGACGGCCTGAAACCGTTCGAGCTCCGTCAATACGCGTTTGGGGTCGTTGTTCTGGGTCACGCCAAAACCGATCGCGAACGCTCGGCCGCGGTTGGTGGCCAGTGTTGCCACGGTATCCATGAGTTGCTGGTTGACCGCCTTTTGCAGCTCCTTGGCGGTGACGCCTTGCTTGCGGGCTTTTGCAACTTCGTCTTTGACGATTTGTTTGATGGCATCGAAGCTGGCGCCCTCGACGGGCAGGACGATCGCAGCCACCAGCCCGGCACTGCGCATGTTGAGCGGCAGGAATTGGCTGCCGAGCGCCAGCTGTTTCTGATCTTTGAGAATCTTCGTGATGCGCGACGACTCGCCGCTGAGCAAAACGTTCCCGAGCAGATCGATGGCGAAGCGATCGGGATGATCTTCCGGTACCGTGCGCCAGCCGATCAGGTACACGGGCGTTCTGGCCAAGGGATCTTCACTGCGAACTTCGAGCGGGGCGTTGCGCTCGACCACCACGTCGGAAAGCTTGGGTTTGTCTGGGCCGCGCGGAATTTCACCCATGTATTTCTCGACCTTTTGTTTCACCTCGTCGAACGTGACGTCTCCGACCAGCACGAGTACTGCGTTGTTGGGCACATAATACTTGCTGAAGAACGCCTGCACGTCTTTGGTCTGTGCGGCATCGAGGTCGGCGAGGCTGCCAATCGGAGGATGACCGTAGCCCGAGCCCTTCCAGATCTTCGCAAAAAACTCTTGTATGGCGTTCGTGTAGGGAACGTTGTCCACGCGCATGGCCTTTTCTTCTTTGACGGCGCTGCGCTGGTTCTCGAAATTCTTGTCGGTGACTTCCAGTGAACGCATGCGGTCGGCTTCGAGCCAAAGCCCCATATCGAGATAGTGACTTGGAAGCACGTTGTAGTAGTTGGTGTAATCGTATGCGGTGGAAGCATTCATTTCGCCGCCCACGCCCAACACGTGTTTGAAGTGCCCACCATCGGGGACGTTCTTCGAGCCCTTGAACATCATGTGCTCGAAAAGATGAGCGAATCCGGTGCGATTGGCTTCCTCGTCACGCGAGCCGACGTCGTAGACCAGGTGCATCGCGAACGTCGGAGTCGAGTGATCTTCGAGTACGTACACCCGCAAACCGTTTGCCAGCGAAAATTGTTGGACATTCATGTCCAGCGCGATGCTGCGTTTTTGGCCCTTCGCGGCATTGGCAGCACCGGCTGGCTTTTCGGTGGAGGTGGGTGCTGGTCCGGCGAATGCAGGCGTGCTCGCGACGAGCAGCCCACCGAGCGTGGCCGAGCAGCACAGGGATCGCAGATGGCGAATCGGCATCGGAAGCAGATACTCCTGCTGGTGGCCGCGGGAACCTAACACGGGAGTCTCCTCGTGATCTGCGAAAATTGCGCAAGACCAATCGAGGCGACCTGACAATCACTCGCTCGGTGTTTCCGGGGACTCGGCAAGCATCGAGAGCGCCCGTTCTGCGTGTCGAACGCCTCCGCTCCATTCCACGATCTTGGCCAGGCGGAGCGCGTCCTCACAGCAGCGACGTGCATCGGCCAAGCGTCCGTGTGCGGCACGAGTACGGGCACGCTCGATCAACAATTCGGCAGTCGTGAGACGATCGCCGAAATAGCGAGCATGGTCCAGCGCACGCGCGAGATGTTGTTCCCCCAACGTCGGTTGCCGCAACTCTCTCAGGATCCACGCCATCTGGGCATGGCACCGCAGCACACCGAGGCGTGTCTGACGAAGCTCCGCTTGGCGCAGCGCATGCTCGGCCCAGATCTTTGCCTGCCTTACGTCTCCACTCGCGCGTAGCATGTCGCTGATGCGCAGCAAATAGCGCCACAACTCCAAGTCGGTCACGGCTCGCGGTCCTTCACCGAGGGTGCACATGTCGAGCCCCTCACGAAGCTCGTGCAGCGCACGTTTGACGTCACCTCGGCGGGCATACACTTGTCCCAGCTCTCCGTACACTGCGAGCATTGCCGTACGATCTCCCGTAGGGATCAGTAGTCCGAGCGCCCGCTGGAATTCGGTGGTGGCGTCGTGGTGACGACCCACCCTGGCAAGCTCGTGTCCGAGTGCAAGGCGAAGCGAGGCTTCGTGGCTCGGCGGTGCCGGGTTCGCAAGCTGCTGCTCGAGCAGCCAAAGTGCCCGCTTCGCGTCTGGAGCGGTCCGCATGGAACGCGCCAAACGACATGCGAGATCCACCTCGAGTGCTCGACGTCCGAGGCTCGCCGGGAGGATCTGGCACATGCGCAAGGCCGCCTCGAGGTGGTCGGACGCAGCGGAATCATCGAACGCCGCGGTGGCCAATCGGGCCGCTTCGGACAGGGCCTCGACCGCCTCGGGAGCGTTGGCTGCACGAAAATGCATCGCCCGCGCAGCCACGGCGCCGACCCTGCCGCGCAGCAGCATGGCAGCCTGGTAGTGAAGCGATCGTCGCTGGGGCTCGGGAATATGTGCGTATACGGCTTGACGTAGAACGCGATGCGCAAACGCACGTTCCCCTCCACCGGCGACCAGCAGGAGGCCGGCCATATGCAGCGCTGCCAAAGCCTCGTCGAGCTCCGCCGATGCCCCATCGCGCCCCATCGTCAACGTGATGAGATCGGACTCCAAAAACCGTTCACCCAACACGGCCCCAACCACGAGGAGCTGGCGAGCGACCTCGGGCATGAGCTCTACACGTGCCCAGGATAATTCGGCATCGTTTTCTTCGGAGCGAAGCTCCCCTGCGGTGGCCAATAAGCGCAGCAATTGCTCGAGCTGAAACGGCGATATCGGAGCCAGCGAGGACAGTTTGGCAGGTAGCACCGACGCTGGGCTCACACCGACGGTAACCTGCTCACACACGTTCGCGACCGCTTGGTGGCCGAGCGGCAGGATTTCGTTCACGTGGACGTTCGACCAGCCGAGCTCCGGCTCCGACGAGCACACCATCATGATGACTGGAGTATGGGTTTCGGCTCGAGCGAGGCGCCGCAGGATCTCGCGCGATGATCGATCGTAGGCGTCGATGTCATCGAACACGAGCAAGAGCGGCTGTCCGCGGCCGCCATGAAGCAACGTCTGCACCGCACCCGCAAAACATTCGCGCTTGCGAACCTGATACTCCACACCATGAGCGGGTCCCGCGAGTTGGAACAATTCTGCCAATCCAGGCAGTTCTTCGAACGGCAAGCCATGAAGGTTTGCGGCGCGACCGAGACCATGCGTCGTGACAGTGCCGAGCTCCAGCTCGAGCACGAAGGCCAGCATTTGCCGTATCGGCCACAGCGGCGTGCGTGCACACGATGGATCGCAACCAACATGGAACGAAGTCCACCCGAGCGATTCAGCAAGCATCGCGAGCTCCTGAACGGCCCTCGTCTTGCCGACGCCAGGTGCTCCCGACAGCACTTCGACGTGCACGGTCGCGGGCTGCGTAGCAGGTTTGGAAAACAACGCACGAGCGTGCGCGAGCAAAGCATCCTGCCCGACCAGCGGAAGCGGAAAGTTGCGGACGATCACCTCCGCCGTGCGAACGCGCTCGGATGTGCTCGGGAGCGGAATCGCAGGGTGGCTATGTCCGGAACGTCGACGTCTGGCCGAGCCCGGCCGTGTTGGCATGGGTTGGCCACAACCCGCGCAGAAGCGATCGCTACCGGTAAGCTCGTGGCCGCACGACGAGCAACGCACGGTTGCCCCCTGACCGGTTGCCCCCTGACCGGGGGTCGAACCGATCACACGCACGATCGCGTCGCGAAATTCCGTGGCTGAAGCGAAACGATCGTTGGGATCTTTCGCAAGCGCGTGCATGCAGACTTCTTCCAATGGGTCGAACTCTTGGCCCAGCAACTTGTGCGGCGCAATCGGCATCTCGTGGAGATGGCGGTGCAAGATCTCTACCGAAGAGGCACTTTCGAACGGTGGCCGGCCCGTGAGCAACCGATAGAGGATGCACCCCACTGCATAAAGATCGCTTCGAGCATCCAACTTCTGTCCTCGGGCCTGTTCCGGAGACATGTATTCCGGCGTGCCGCACACCATGCCCTGGTGGGTGAGACCCGGGCGCTCGGGTTGCGCCACATCCATCAACTTTGCGATGCCGAAATCGAGCACCTTGGCGAGCTCGCCATGGGTACGAAGCGATTGCACGAGGATGTTTTCCGGCTTCAGATCGCGATGAAGAATTTTGAGGCCATGCGCTTCACCGAGTGCCGCGAGAATTTGCAAGGTGAGATCGACGATTCGAGCGCGTGCGAGTGGATGCTGTTGATCGACCAGTTGTTCCAAGGTAATGCCTTGGATGTACTCCATCACGATGTATGCGATGCCTTCGCTCGTTCGTCCGTAGTCGACCACCGAAACGCAATTCGGGTGGTTCAGGCTGGCTGCATTTTGAGCTTCGCTGGCGAAACGGGCGTGGGTGGCCGCATCGTGCATGAGATGCGGGTGAAGGATCTTGATTGCAAACGGTTTTGCGAGCGCGAGCAGCTCCGCCTTGTAGACGCGCCCCATCGCGCCTTCCCCAAGGAGCTCTCGGAGCTCATACTTGCTGGCCAGCACGACACCCAAGTAGGGATCTCCCTTGGCTGGCTCGACGTCGGAAAGGTCAGATCCGCAGTGAGGACAATAACGATGTTCCGCGGGCACGCGCGTCGGGCATGACGGGCAGATCTTGTACGCAAGGCCGGACGCCTCCGTGGCAGTCATGACGCTCCAGAGCGGAGTAGGGTACGTACATGCACCCTGGCCGTTCGGACAAGGGCTCCCGGCGAACTTGCGAAAATCGGCGCCGTAAACGTCGCCAGTGCGTTTCCCGCTGCGCAGTGTGTGAATCCCGCTGGGTCGAAGGGAGGGCCGACCGATGCGACGCCGATTGACATCGCGCATGCTGCGGTCCTATAACCCCTGCGCGTTTGGCGGGACCGCCACCCTCTCGCCTGATGGGGCGTCGGCAAGTGGTAAGCCATCGGTTTTTGGTTCCGACATCCGTAGGTTCGAATCCTACCGCCCCAGCCACTCCCCTTCGCGCCTACAACCGACGTGCCTTTGAACAAGACACTCACCATCTTCAGCGGAAACGCCAATCTCGGGCTCACGGACGAGATCTGTCGTTACGTGGGAGTTGCTCGTGGGCTCGCCCATGTCGAGCGGTTTTCAGACGGGGAGATCTTTGTCGAGATCGGGGAAAATGTTCGTGGCGTCAACTGCTTCATCGTGCAGCCGACCTGCTCTCCTCCCAATGACAACTTGATGGAGCTTCTCATCATGATCGATGCGCTCAAGCGTGCGAGCGCTGGCAGCATCATCGCGATCATGCCGTATTTCGGCTACGCCCGGCAGGATCGAAAGGTAAAACCCCGAACGCCGATTTCAGCCAAGCTCGTGGCAGACCTGCTGACTGCAGCTGGTGCAACGCGTGTCATGGCGGTGGATCTCCATGCCGGACAGATTCAAGGTTTTTTCAATATTCCGTTCGATCACCTCTACGCGTCACCGGTGTTCCGCGATGCCCTGAAAACGGGAGGATTCGGGGGCGATGGCACCGTCGTCGTGTCTCCTGACGCTGGCGGGGTCGAGCGCGCACGAGCATTCTCGAAATTCCTCGGCTGCTCGCTCGCGATCATCGACAAACGACGTGAGGCGCCGAACGTCAGCCAGGTACTTCATCTCATCGGCGAAGTGCGCGACAAGCGAGCCATTCTCATCGACGATCTCATCGATACCGCCGGCACGCTGTGCAACGCAGCGACTGCCGTGAAGGAATACGGAGCCACGGAAGTGTGTGCTCTTGCTACGCACGGCGTATTCTCGGGGCAGGCGATCGAGCGCATCAACAGCTCGGTATTGAGTCGCGTGTGGGTCACGAACACCATCTCGCAACAGGATCGTATCAGTCGTTGCAATCGACTCGAGGTGCTGAGCCTCGGTCCCCTGCTCGGCGAGGCGATCAAGCGCATTCACCACGGAGATTCGATCTCCAGCCTATTTGACTGAGTTACCGCCGCCGCGGGCAACAAGAAGGAAGACACATGCACAATCCCCCTCGAGAATTGACGGCGAACGTACGCTTGACCCAGGGAAAAGGCACCGCTCGGGAGCTGCGTCGCCGCGGCTTGGTACCAGGCGTCGTGTACGGACGTGGAGGCGAGAACGTGTCGCTTTGGCTGAGCCCGAGCGAGCTTCGCAGCGCGATGGATCCCGAGCGGCGTTTGAACACGCTTTTTCAGCTGCGCATCCGCGGCGAGAAGTCCGAGGTGCTCGAACCCGTCGTCATTGCCGATTGGCAAATCGACAAGGCGGACAACACGTTGCTGCACGTGGACTTCAAGCGGATCGATCCCGAACGTGAGGTGAGCGTGAACATTCCCGTGGAATACGTCGGTCGCGCTCTCGGCGTGGTTGCCGGTGGACGTCTCAAGACGTTTCGCCGTAACATCCGAATCGCTGCCAAGCCGAGTGATATTCCCGTGAAGCTCACGGTCGACGTGAGCCCCCTCGAAAACGGCAAGCACTTTCGGGTCAAGGACGCTTCGCTTCCAAATGCCAAAATCCTCGAGTCTCCCGAACAGACACTGGCTTGGATCGATCCAACCAAAGCCAAAGTCGAGGTCGAAGAGACCGCCCCGGTTGCGGCGACGCCAGCTCAAGCGGCCACACCTGCGGCTGCGCCAGGGAAAACCGGGGCACCCGCGAGTGCCCCGGCCAAGAGCGACAAACAAGCCGGCAAGAAGAAAGGTTGATCGTCAGCACCATCGCTTCATGTGGCCAGAGAAGACTCCGGTGAATGGCAGAACCAGCACCATGGCTCGTCGTGGGGCTCGGCAACCCAGCAGCCCGCTACGCACACAATCGCCACAACGCTGGCTTCATGGGCCTCGACGCACTTGCATCTCATCTCGAGCCCGCACCGAGCTGGCGCAGCGGATTTTCGGGGTTTCATGCCAATGTTCGCGTGGATTCCGAGCGGGCCGTGCTTCTCAAGCCCCAGACGTTCATGAACCGCAGCGGGGAAAGCGTGAGCGCTGCCATGGCGTTTTTTCGCGTTCCGCTTAGCCAGCTCGTGGTGCTGCATGACGAGCTGGATTTCGAGTTTGGCCGGCTCGCAGTCAAACTTGGCGGCGGCCATGGCGGGAACAACGGCTTGCGGGATATCATCACGCGGCTTGGCGCGCGGGAATTCGTACGGGTTCGGATCGGAATCGGGCGCCCAGCCCACGGTGACGTCACACCGTGGCTGCTTTCGGACTTCTCCGCGGACGAGCGGAGCCGATTGCAGGAGTTGCTCGAACGCGCGAGTCAAGCCGCCACCTCGATCGTGACCCAAGGGATCGCGGTCGCCATGAACCGGTTCAACACCTCTTCCTCCGCCACCACCTCCTCCTCCTAGCTCCAGTAGCTCCAGCGAAAAGGACCAATCCACGTGGACACACAGAGTCTTTTGTACGTCATTCCCGGTGCAGGGCTCATCGCCCTTTTGTATGCGTTCGTGATTGCAACGTGGATCGCCCGACAAGATCCCGGAAGCGCGCGCATGCAAGGGATCGCGCAGCAGATCTACACTGGCGCGATGGCGTTCTTGCGCGCCGAATATCGCGTGCTGGCATTGTTCGTGGTCGCGGTCGCGGTGGTGTTGTTCGTCAGCGCGGACGAGGCCACCAGCTCTCCCCTGCTCGGGGTGAGCTTCGCCGTCGGGGCCTCGTGTTCGGCGCTATCGGGGTTTTTCGGCATGAAGGTGGCCACGCGTGCGAACGTACGCACCGCCGCAGCCGCACGCTATGGACTACCACCTGCACTCCAGATTGCATTTCGAGGCGGGGCGGTGATGGGTATGTCCGTGGTGGGTCTGGCGCTGTTTGGCTTGGGTGTGCTGTTCATCGCTTATAGCGACCAGTTCAACGCCCTCGCGAACGTCGAGGGCAAAATGGGTGGAAAAGAGCTCGCCCGGCTCGTCAACGTGCTCGCGGGCTTTTCGATGGGAGCGTCTTCGATCGCCTTGTTCGCTCGCGTCGGTGGAGGCATCTACACGAAAGCCGCGGATGTCGGTGCCGACCTGGTCGGCAAAGTCGAGGCAGGCATCCCCGAAGATCATCAGCTCAACCCCGCAACGATCGCCGACAACGTAGGCGACAACGTTGGAGACGTAGCTGGCATGGGTGCCGACCTGTTCGAGTCGTATGTGGGAGCGATCATCGGCGCGATGGTGCTTGGCGTGGTAGCAGTGAGCGGTCGGCTCGAAGCGGTCGTGCTGCCGCTCGTAATTGCCGGTGCCGGAATCGTCGTATCGGTGATCGCGACCATGTTTGTCCGCACCAAAGAAGGTGGGAACCCACAGGTAGCCCTCAATGCCGGTTCATTCGGTGCGGGCATCGTGATGCTCCCCGTTAGCTGGTTCATCATCGATTTTTTCATCGAGCGAGCTGCCGCTGCCAAGCATCCGATCATCTTGTTCGGAACCAAGCCAGCGACCACGCTCGATTTGATGATCGCAATGTTGGGGGGGCTCGCCTCGGGCATCGCGATCGGCATGGTCACCGACTATTACTGTTCGAAGCACAAGCCGCCAGTGAACAGCATCGTGGCGCAATCGGTCACGGGCCCGGCGACGAACATCATTGCAGGGATTGCCGTGGGATTTCGCTCGACGGCAATTCCCGTCGTGCTCATTTGCTTGGCGATCTGGGCAGCCAACCACTACGCCGGACTCTACGGGGTGGCATTGGCGGGTCTCGGCATGCTGTCGACCACAGGCATCCAGCTGGCAGTCGATGCCTACGGTCCGATCTCGGACAACGCTGGCGGGATCGCTTCGATGAGTGGACTTCCACCACAGGTGCGCGAACGCACCGACAACCTCGATGCGGTAGGAAACACCACTGCTGCAATCGGCAAAGGCTTCGCGATCGCCTCCGCAGCGCTGGCGGCACTGTCCTTGTTTGCCGCATATCGACAGATCGTGTTCAAGCCCAACGAGGAGCTTTTGCTCACCGATCCGAAAGTGACCATCGGACTATTGGCCGGTGCGATGCTCCCCTATCTGTTCAGCTCGCTTGCCATGAAGGCCGTTGGCGAAGCGGCCATGGACATGGTGCAGGAGGTCCGTCGTCAGTTTCGCGACATCGTGCCGCTCAGGGCCGCGCTCGAACTGGTGGCCAAGGCCGAGCATGAAGGCCGTCAACTCGACGAAGCCGAAGAGGCGCTCGTAGACGAGGCTGGCAAGCACACCGAGGTTGCCAAGTGTGTCGAGATCTCCACGGCTGCCGCGATCAAGCGCATGATCGCACCCGGCCTGCTCGCCGTGCTCACACCCGTAGCAGTAGGGTTTTGGTCGCCGCATGCGCTAGGCGGCCTGCTCGCTGGTTCGCTGGTCTCGGGTGTGATGTTGGCACTGTTCATGGCCAACGCTGGAGGCGCGTGGGACAACGCGAAAAAACAGGTGGAGGAGCAACCCAAGGATTTCTCCCCGACGGGGAACACCGGCAAAGGCTCCGATCGCCACCGTGCCACCGTGATCGGAGACACCGTCGGCGATCCATTCAAGGACACGGCGGGCCCGAGCCTCAACATCCTCATCAAGCTCATGACGATCATTGCGGTGATCATTGCACCGCTGATCGCCAAGTGAGGCCTTCACCAACATGACGATGACGATCCGTCGGGCCAACGAGCGCGGCCATGCCGACCACGGTTGGCTGCTGTCCTTTCACACGTTCTCGTTCGCCGACTACCACGATCCCAAGCACATGGGCTTTCGCTCGCTGCGGGTAATCAACGAGGATCGCGTGCAACCCGGCAAGGGCTTTGGTACGCATCCCCATCGTGACATGGAGATTATTTCGTATGTGCTCGAGGGCGCGCTCGAGCATCGAGACAGTATGGGCAACGGATCGATCATCCGTCCCGGCGACGTGCAACGCATGTCGGCAGGAACCGGTGTGACCCACAGCGAGTTCAACGCGTCGAAGCACGAGCTCGTGCACTTCTTGCAAATCTGGATCGTGCCCGAACGTCAGGGCTTGCAGCCGAGCTACCAGGAAAAACACTTCGCGGACGAGGAGCGAAGGGGCAAGCTTCGCGTCGTGGCCTCGCGAGACGGCATCGAGGGATCCATCACCGTACACCAAGATGTTCGGCTGCAGGTGGGTCTATTCGGTGCTGGAGAGCACACGAGCTTCGACATCCTTCCTGGTCGTCACGCTTGGGTGCACGTCGCTCGTGGTGCAGCCTTGCTGGATGGCATTCGTCTCGATGCTGGAGACGCCGCAGCCATGAACGCGGTGGGTGGGCACGAGCTCCACGGCGTCGATGACAGCGAGGTTCTGGTGTTCGATCTGAGCTGACGGCATCATTTTGCGGCGTGGAGGATCTCGACGTTCAACCGGGGATCGTGATTCCGGCCTCCGATCTCACGTGGACGGCGGTGCGTGCGTCGGGTGCGGGAGGCCAACATGTCAACAAGACGGCAACCCAAGTCGAGCTTCGCTTCGACGTAGAGGGCACACGCGCGTTGTCCCCGAGTGTGAAGGCGCGCTTGCGAGGAATCGCTGGACCACGGGTCGATGGACACGGGCGCATTCTCATCGAGAGCCAGGACACACGCAGCCAAGCCCGCAATCTCGAAGACGCACGCCAAAAACTGGCCGAGCTCGTGCGTGCCGCCCTGATCGTCCCCAAAACACGCCGGCCGACCAAACCCAGCAAAGCCGCCAAACGGCGCACCTTGCAGAGCAAAGCCAAGCGCGCAGAAATCAAACGCGCTCGAAGACGCGTGCGCCCAGACGACGGGTGAACCGACGAAGGTTTTCCAAGACCGAACGTGCCACCTGCACGCTCGTGCCGACGTGCAGTCGTCGAAGTGCGCCCGGCAGGATTCGAACCTGCGACCCTCGGGTTCGAAGCCCGGTACTCTATCCAGCTGAGCTACGGACGCGTGCGGCGGAGGGTAGCAGGTTGTGCGCAATCGGTCAGACCCGTGCGCAGTTGGCATTTGGACGTATAATGGCGAATGGGTGCGATGCGCACCGACGCCAACACTGGAGCCGGAATGTTCAAGCCACTCGAGTCCCGCAAGGTCGTTGCTACCGCCAGCCTCGCCGCACTGTCTGGTGTTTTGGCTTGGCTGCACCGGGCCCCCGATTCGGGGCTCGCCTCGGCCGACATTACACCTGCCCTGGTCGCTAGCCTCGCCATGACGGACGGCGCGCCCACGACAGGTGCGTTCCTGCTCGACTTCGTCGAGCCGGCAGACGGGGAAGGTGGCAGCGAACACGAAATCGCAGAGCTCGTGGCGGAGCTCAATGGTCAATCAGGCGACGCAACTGTCGTGTTCGCTGGCCCCTACAGCGAAGGGGAGCACCTGTACCGACTCGAGGGACGTGCGCAAAGCGTGCAAGCAGTGCTTGGGAAGCTTGCCGACAACCTGCTGGTCGAAGGCATCGAAGCAGAGCTCGTGTACACGTTGCCCAGTCCGGAGGCCGTCGTGGCGGACGTGGCTGGCGTGGCTGGCGTCGCCGATGGCGATGTCGAGCCCGCAAAGGAGCGGGCCCGCTTCGTGCCCAACGATCCCATGTTCCGCTTGCAGTGGCACATGGAACAGATCCATGCGCCCGAGGCGTGGACGATCACGCGTGGCCGTGGAGCCGTGGTTGCGGTCATCGACACGGGCGTGGCATGGAAGGACGGCGAGGGTGCGCGCGCCGTTCCGGATCTCGCGGGTACCACATTCGTCGGCGGCAAAACATTCGCGCGTGGCGGCCTGCCGGATGGCATGGACGACCATGCCCACGGTACGCACGTTGCCGGCACGATTGCCCAGACCACGCACAACGGCATCGGCGTGGCCGGTGTCGCCCATGAGGCCAGCATCATGCCGCTCAAGGTGCTGTCGGCTTCTGGCGGTGGATCGGTGGGAGAAATCGCCAACGCTGTGAGGTATGCAGCCGACAACGGCGCCCATGTCATCAACATGAGTCTAGGCGGCCCACTGCCTTCGCGCGTGCTCGCAAAAGCCATCGAGTACGCACACCAAAAGGGTGTGACGGTGGTATGCGCCGCGGGCAACGAGCACAAATCGCGTGTGAGCTATCCGGCGGCCAATGCAGGTGCGGTGGCGGTGGCGGCCGTGGATCAAGCGCGCCAGCTCACGTTCTATTCGAACTGGGGCAAGAACATCGATGTCGCAGCACCTGGTGGGGACACCCGTGCCGATAAAAACGGTGACGGTTTTCCGGACGGGGTGCTGCAAAACACCATCAAAATCCAGGAGCCTCTGGCCAATGACTATCTATGGTTCCAGGGCACCTCGATGGCCTCCCCTCATGCTGCAGGCGTAGCCGCACTCGTCGTGGCTTCGGGCGTGACGAATCCAGTGGAGGTCGAGCGCATCATGAAGAGCACAGCGCTTCATCCCGAGGGCAAAACATGGGACGAACGTTATGGTGCGGGTATCGTCGACGCGGCGGCGGCCGTCACCGCGACCAAAGCGAGCTACGCCACAGAACGCGGCGGACTCGCTGGGTTGCTGGGGTTCGCTGGACTTTCGAGCGTGGGCGCCGGGGTGGCCACGGGTTCGGGTGCAGTGCTCACGACCGCTGGGTTCGTCGCCGGGGCATCGCTGGCGACTGGCCTGGTCGGTGCTCCCCTCGCCTATGGAATCGCCGGACTGTTCGGAGCTGGTGGCTTTGGTTCACCCGTCGTGTTCTCGGCGCTATTGCCGGTGCTGCTTACGGTGTTATTGTTGGGGTTCCGGAACGCACGCGGTCTTCTGACTGGGCTCTCATTGGGCTATGCCGCTCTGCTGTTTCACGGTGCAATCGTGCTCCCGACGTTGATGACTGGACTCCCGGGGGGACCCGCGTGGGATCGCCTATGGTTGGCCGCCAACGCGATCGTATGCCTGTTGCTTGCACGACGGATTGGCCACAAAACCTGATTCACTGCTGCGGTTCTCCGCCTGGCGGGGATCGTCCCCTTCCGTCGGGTGCGGTCCAAGCGCAGACCACATTTCGCAGAGCCCTCTTGCGGGCGCATGCAGCACGGCGTACATACATAAATACGTTTTGAAAACGACTTTCAAAACCAAGGGCAAGCCCTAGAGGTTCTGCAAGCTCCCCAAGGGGAAACCACGACACATCATGATCGTTTGCCTCTGCAAAGGAATATCGAGCCATCGCATTCTCGACGAGATGAGGCGAGGTCGTTGCACGCTCGAAGCGATCGCGCGTGGCTGTCAGGCAGGTACGGGATGTGGTTCTTGTGTGAGGCAGATTCGTCAGATGTTGGACGCGAGTCCACAAGCCGAGCATCACAGCAGCGAACCGCAGCACTTTGGCTGACTTACCGGCTCGCGCGGCGTGGTCGGTCGCGCAGAGCTGAAAACGACTTTCATGATTGAGTTCCGTAGTGCCATGATGTCACGGCGAGTATGACGAGGACACGTGTTAGGCTTTGTTTCACATGAAGGGCAACGACAAGGTCATCGAGACGCTCAACGACGTGCTGACTGCTGAGCTGACGGCGATCAACCAATACTTCATCCATGCGAAGATGTGCCAAAATTGGGGCTTCAAGCGTCTCTATGAGCGCGTTCGTGAAGAATCGATCGACGAGATGAAACATGCCGATGAGTTGATCGAGCGTATCCTCTATCTCGACGGCGTACCCAACGTGCAGCGTTACGGTAAGATCAACGTCGGCGAGACTGTACGCGAGCAATTCGAGCTCGATCTCGCCCTGGAGCACGACGCTGTGGTTCGCTTCAACCGTGCCATCGCCCTCTGTCGAGATCTCGGGGACGTCGGCAGCGCTGAGTTGCTCGAACGCATGCTCGTATCTGAAGAGAAACACGTCGATTGGCTGGAGGCACAGCTCGAGCTCATGCGACAGGTCGGCGACCAGCTTTATCTCGCGGAGCAGATGCACTAGGGGGTGCAAGTCCGCGGCCGCGAACGCCGTGCCTGACGAGGCGCCGCGACGCCGATGACCTGGTCCACGCGTCATGCATCGACGGTTGGCCAGCCCTTGGGCACCGCCACAAAGGTGCGCGAAAAGATTACCTCCGGTCAGGTATCCGGTACGGTCCCGGTATCCACCGCCAAAGGTGCGCGAAAAGATTACCTCCGGTCAGGTATCCACCTGCGGTATCCAGGTATCCGGTCACCCTCAAGGCCGGGGCGGCAACGGCCGACCTGGTTTTCCATCTGGCCCAAAGGGCATGGCCCGGCCGGACGGATCGTGACCCGTGCCGGTACGCCCGCCCGGGCTCGCATCAGGGAGCGTCGGTGAGGGCGGCAACGCGACAGGCCCCGTGAACGGAAGCTTCACGAGCTCGGCCGCCCCGGGTTTGTCGAACAAGTGTTCGTCCACGGGAACGTTGATCTCGAGCTTCGTGGTGGTCTGCGTGATCGTACCAAGCGGAGCTTCGAGGACCTGTCGAAACGGAACCTTGAAGCCAGAAACCTCGCGATAGTCCTCGAGACGCACCTTGACCGGCACGCTACCGAACGGATTCACCTGCTTGAATTGCTGTTCGTAGAGTAGACACGTCACCGTATCGAATCCGACCACGACCTCGTCACCCGATTCGGACGTCAGCGCGACGTCCACGATGTGACGATCCGGTGTACTTCGTTGTCCGAGTACGCGCGCGCTTGCGAAGAAACGCTTCCATTCACCTGGCAAAGAAATGCTGGCAGACCAACGTGCTTGCTCGGCCTCTTTACCGGTGAGATCGCGCAGGCCGTTGATGGGGTCTTCCGACCATGCACGCCCTGCTTTGCCGCCTGCACGGATCTTCCCAACGCCCATCAGGCTGGTCTCCACGTAGAAACTGCCCTGCTTCCAGACAGCTTTGCCTGCACCACCTATGTTCTGTCCGGCAATTGCCTGTGCGCTGTGGGCGATGTACGTGTGCAACGTGTCGAGACGCGCTGCTCCACCCGAGGCTTCGGCAGCAGCAGCCAGCACCGCTTCCGCAGATTGCAGTGAGCCGCATGCCCCACCATCCGTGCTTGCAGCGGTTCCCCCGAGCTCGGCTCCTCCACGTGAGGACGGCGTTGGCACGACCGTTTCACCAGTTTTGTCCGCGAGCGTGGGTTGCTCGCTCGAGCTCGGCTCGTTGCATGCCAGTACCAGCGCCACCGCGGCCATGTTCACCGCCGCGAACGTTGTCCATTTGAGTGGTGAACCATGCATGAAGCTCACTCCTTGGCAATCGCTTGTACAGCCCTATCGAGCACGCGATCTCGTCCGGCCAGGAAGTCTGCACGGCTTTCTGGGACGAGGATGTCGGGTACGATGCCGATACCCTCCACTGCAGTGCCTTTGGGGCTGTGATAGTCGCCGACGACATATTGCAAGATCGCACCGCCTTCGAGCTCCTCGATGATCGAAGGTAACGCGGCTCCTACCGAAGCACGAGAACCCACCACGCGCACGCGTCCGAGATCGCGCAAGCCAGCCACGAAGATTTCCGAGGTACTGGCGGTGCTCTCGTCGACGAGCACGACGACGGGGCCTGTGAACGGATTGTCGTCGGGGGTAACGTTGAACTCCTGCGTGAAGTCGCGAAACTGTAAGGTACCCAAGCTAGCGGAGTGGTCCATTAAAAGTCTTGCGATCGGTACGGACATCGCTCCCACGCCTCCTGGATTTCCACGCAAATCCAGCACCAAACGTTTCATCCCTTCCGCGCGCAAGCGCGCAAGCGCGCGTTGAACCTGCTGCACCATCGGCAGCATCCAGACATTGAAGGCAAGGTGGCCGATATCCGTGTCCTTCAGCATGCTCCACGTTACGCGCGTCGGAACGTCATGTAGGTTTCCGAGCGTGACAAGGTCGCCTTCTGGCAACTCACACGCGACGCGCCGTACCGACTCGCGATCTTGCCGTATCGGATCGCGAAATCGCAAGGTCCTAGCGTAACGTTCTGGGCAATGGAGCCTGGCGTCCACGATGCGCGCCGCCCAAAACGCCTGCTCCGACGGACGCGTGGCACGAACCTTGGCTTGTTCGACCATGCTGGCCACCGTCGCGCCATCGATACCGAGCAACACCGCACCGGCTGGAACACCTCCTGGAGGTTTGCTCTGCGCGATGCCCTCGACGACTACCATCAAGTCGTCGACGAGACGTACACGAATCGGCGTGTGGGCGGCACCCCTGGCTTCGTCAACGGCTTCCAGCTCGCCACCGAACACACGAAAGTGGCTCTGCCCAAGCTCGCCCAGCATGCTATTTATGATGCCGAGCGCTTCGTCGTGGGACTTCGCCTGCAACAGCCGGTTCCCGTAGCTCATGCGCAGCTCTGGCCAGTTCTTGCACGCGATGGTTGGATCGTAGTGCTTTTGCAAAACCGTATTCCATACCTGTTCGAATGTATCCGTGTACGGCGTGCGAGGGAGTATAGGCAACGTCGTGATATCCAGCTTTGCCCAGCTCGGACAACTTGGGGGTGCTTGCGGTATCGAGTCGGACGGCTGCGGGCTCGCAACGACGTCTGGCCCCGTGCCATGCGGCTCCGGTGGTTGAAGCTCGGCTGCCAGAAGCACGCTCGCAGCAGCTGAGGTAGGCTGGTCTTCGTCACGCTGGCGCCCGCACCCAATGGATGCGAGCGAGCCCGCAAGTGTCACGGCGAGCAGCTGGACCAAACCGCGATCGACCCAACGAAAGACGCGATCGACCACGACGGCGATCATTCGTAGGTAGCGCGTTCGAGCGCCGCGAGGTCGAGCACGGTGATCTCTTGGCGGCTCAGACTGAGCACACCACCTCGTTGCATGCGGTTGAGTGCACGCGAGATCTCTTCGCGCACCGTTCCGAGACGAGCAGCCACTGTGTTCATGTCGAGCTGTCTCGGGATGACATGCGGCTCGTTGGGTTCGCCGCCGGTTCGAGCGGCGAGCGACAAGAGGAAGCTGGCCAAACGTCGTTCGACCGAACGGAGTGACAGATCGAGCACGAGATCGATGAGGCGGTTGTTGCGAAACGCCATGTGCCGCATCAGCGCCAACGTGAGCGCTTCCGAGCGACCCGCGAGATGGATGATCTTGTCGGTAGCAAATCGCCAAACTTCCGAATCTTGCATGGCAAAGGCCGACGCCGCGCACTGAACGTCGCTCGGCAAAAACCCTTCGCCGATCAGCTTACCCGGCTCCGCCAGGTAAAGAATTTGTTCGCGTCCTTCCGAAGAGATCAAGCTCAGCTTGAACTCTCCCGACCGAACGAGGAATAGTCCTGGGCCGGGTTCTCCGCGACGGAACAGCGAACGCTTCCGTTTGAGCTCGATGAGCTCCACGAGCGCGCACAGCTCGTGCATGACGTCGTCGGGAATGCGGTCCCAACCAGCGAAACGCACGAGGGCACGGCGAATCTGCTCGGCCTGTTCTTGATCGACGGCCATGGAGCGGGAGTCTACCCGGATTGCTCTCGCTCGTGATCATCGACGAACGCGCCATCGACAAAGTCGCCGCGCTTGGGCCCTTGCGGAGGCGATTCCAGGGCAATGCGATGCAGCCATTCCCAGCTGTAAATGCCGCTATCGTGTCCGTCCGAGAACCGCAGCGCGAGCGCATATGCGCCGATTTCGTGCATTTCGAGCAGCTGAACATGTGCACCTGGCCGATGACGAACCACGGGACCATGGCCCTGGCACGCAGCACACGGGCACCAGGCTCGCAGGTATGGAACCGGGAGCGTGGAGTGACTTCCATCTTGCCACTGAATGCACACGACGTTGCGATTGCGGTGATGGACCACGTCGATCGGGATAGTCACGCTGTCCAAGAATAGCACCGGTTCACGTCCGGTTTTCTGTGCTGACCAGTACGCGTGTCAGTGCCCCATGGATGAGACACGCGTGTCCGCACGTGATGGATTTCGAGCATTCGATCAACGCATGACGCGTGCGGGGGCTATGGTTTGCGTTCTGATTTCAGAGCGGCGCCGATGGAAAGTTTCGTTTTTGCGAGCTGAACGGCAACGTCATCGACATGGTGTTTGTGGGAGCCTGGTCCGGCGCTCGAGCCGTCCCGCTCGCGAGCGTGCCGTCCGGAAGTTGAGGTTTTCGGGTCCCGGCGTCCCGCCAGTTTTTTGTATAGGCCATGCCCTACATGTAGGATAATATATGATATGTACCGACAACCACTTCGTCTTGATCCTCTCCCGCGGCCAGGGGGTACGCATCGGTTTCGTCGCGAGCGGAGGCGGGTTCGTTCCATCAACTCCGCACACGCCGCAGAGCTTGCATTGACCCAGGCCGCTCGGAGGGCGGGTTTCGACGTCCTCTTGCTCGCAGACGATCGTGGGATGCTGGTCGTCGGGAGCGAAACGTCTCTGGATCTCAGCCTGCTCGCCGCCGTCGTACCCCTGGTCGCGCGCGGACGAGCTCGTGCCAATGTCCGACACCACGGCAACCCGCGCTCGCTCGCCGTCCGGCGGCTGTGGTTGCAAGACGAATCATTTTATCTCGCAGCCGTCGGCGGTTGCAGCGAAGGCGCGAGGCTCCGCGAGCTCGCGACCAGCGTGGGTGCCCTGCGGCGGATCCTGGCGTAACGCGAGCGTAACCACCGAACCACCCGCCCGGGCGAGAACCGCGCGAACCCGACGAACCGACGAACCCGACCGGGAGAACCCGGAGAACCCGCCGAGAACCCGACCGGGGGTCACCGAAAACCGAAAAGTAACAAGCAGCTGCGTCAACCGCCGTGGCCAGAAGCTTGGCCAGAAA
>Ga0187893_10001527_pt1 | contig 55209 bp, 45 predicted proteins | sample MA1701074metaG_FD_139574 | JGI IMG/M metagenome (GOLD analysis project Ga0187893, IMG submission 139574) | White microbial mat communities from a basaltic lava cave in the Kipuka Kanohina Cave System on the Island of Hawaii, USA - MA170107-4 metaG ...
TGCCCCAGCCCGACATCTCCGCGGCCATGTCGAGCGCCTTGAGCATGTCGGCCTTGTACGGGAGGCTCGTGCGGGCGATCAGCTCGCGCCGGTACTGATACGGATCCTTGCCCGCCGCGTGGGCGAGCTCGTTCATGAAGCTCTCCCGATAGAACTCGTGCGCGGCCTGACCGATGCCGCGCCGCGTCCCGACGGGGATATGGAACCTCGTCGTGTGGCTCGAGTAGCGATAGTTCGGCACGTGGTAGCGCGACGTCACGTCGAACGATGACTCAGGACCGAACCCGTCGCGCTGCATGCAGGTGCGGACTTCGAGCGCGATCGGCCAGCCCTCGGCGTCGAGGCCGGCCTTCAACCGTGCCAGGCCCATGGCGCGGTAGGTCGTCCCGATGAAGTCCTCCTCGCGCGTCCACAGCATGTGGACAGGCGTGCCGCGCAGCTGGTTGGCGATCATGATCGCGTGCTCGGCCTGCGGTCCGTTGCCGTTGCGCCCATATCCGCCGCCGAGGTGACACAGGTGGATGTAGACGTGCTCCTCGGGGATGGCGGTGATCTTCGAGGCGCTGAACCGGGTCTCCTGCGGGCTCTGATCGCCAATCCAGATCTCCACGCGATCGTCCGTCACCAGGACGGTCGCGTTGCCCGGTTCCATGCGCGCGCGGGCAAGGTAGGGCGTGGAATACGTCGCCTCGACAATCTTCGCGGCGCGCGCGAAACCGGCATCGACGTCGCCCTGATCGACACGCACGTGTCCCGGCTGCGCGATCGCCGCGGTCAGCGCGTCACGCATCATCGCCGTGTTGACGGCCGCGTTGTCCGGCGGCATCGTCCACTCGATCGGCATGCGATCGATGGCCGTCTTCGCCTGATACCAGGTGTCCGCAATCACGGCGACACCGCCGCTGAAGATGCGGCCGCGCGTGCACGACGGATCGGGAATCGGAAACTGCACGGCCATCCGCACGCCGGGCATCGTGCGGATGGCCTCGAAGTCGTAGCGCCTGACGTCGCCGCCATAGACCGGACACGCTTTGACGGCGGCCCACTTCATCCCGGGCAGGCGGACGTCGATCCCATAGATGGTCTGCCCGGTCACCTTGAGCGGCACGTCCAGGTTCTTCTGCTCCGTGCCCATCAACGTCCACTGATCCGGTGACTTGATGCGGATCGTCTCGGGGTGCGGGTGCGGCGTCCGCGCCGCCCGCTCCGCGACGCGCCCGTACGTCGTTGTGCGTCCGCTCGGTCCGTGCGTGATGACGCTGTCCTTGGCCGTCAGCTCGGTGACCGGCATGTTCCACAGACCCGCGGCCGCGAGCAGCAGACGCTCGCGCGCTTCGGCGCCGGCGAGCTGCAGGTAGTACCGGCCGTCCTTCACCGAGGAGGCCGCGTTGGTGCGCATGCGTCGATAGAGACTGTCGGGAATGCCGGCCACGCCGGTGCGATCGCGAGTGCCGAACGCCGGCTCGCCGCCGCCCGTGGGGTCGGTCGCGCCGCCGCCCGGGACCGTCAGCGTCCACTCGGGCGCTTTCTCGCGCGCGTCGCGGTTGGCCGAGGCGTACTGCGGACGGACCTTGGCCCAGTCGCACTGGAGCTCCTCGGCGACCATCATCGCGTTCGACGTCCACACGCCCTGACCGAGCTCGGTCTGCGCAATCCGGATCGTGACCGTGTCGTCGGGCGCGACGACGATCCAGGCATTGACCTCCGGCGTGGCCGGGTCCTCGTACCATACGGCGCCGGACGGCTTCGCGACGAGCGCCTGCGCCTGCGCCTTGTCCGGCATCCAGAAGCCGAGGACGAAGGCGCCGTGCGCGGCGGCGACAGTGGCCAGGAAGTCGCGACGCGTGAGATCGGCACTCATGTCACTTCCTCATCAAATCGGCGGCGAGATGAATGGCCTTCCTGACACGGTGGTAGGTGCCGCACCGGCAGGCGTTGGTCACGCGCGCGTCGATGTCGGCGTCGGTGGGACGCGGGCGGTCGTGGAGGAGCGCCAACGCCGCCATGATCATCCCCGACTGGCAGTAGCCGCACTGCGGTGCGTCGAATTCCTTCCAGGCCACTTGAATCGGATGCGAACCGTCCGGCGACACGCCCTCGATGGTGAGGATCGGTCTGCCGATGGCCGTCGAGGCGGGCACGCTGCAGGAGCGGATGGCGCGGCCGTCGACGTGCACCGTGCACGCGCCGCACTGCCCAATCCCGCAGCTGAATTTCGTGCCGGTCAGGCCGAGGTGGTCGCGGATGATCCACAGGAGCGGCGTCTGCGGATCGGCATCGATGCGATGCACGCTCCCGTTGACGGTCAGGTCGAACGCCATGCTTCGTCCTCCGCGTGCGGCATTGTAGCAGCCGCCAGCGCAGCAGGTGGACCCGGCGGTTGTGGCGGGCCGACAGGCCCGCACGGCCGTGGACCTGTGCGGAGGGTTGGCTCTAGAATTCGGCCGGCTTCTTGCGAAGAATCCCTGCTCCCGTCGAGCCGGCCGGGGAAGCATGAGATGGTGTCGAGTCGAGCAGCGTACGGATTCGGAGTCGAATCGCAGATTCGGCAGTTGGATTGAAGGAGGCACAACCGTGATGAGACGAGTCTTGTTCGGGGCCCTGTTCCTGATGGTGTGTGGCGTGCTGATACCCCAGAGCGTCACGGTGACGGCACAGAACACGACGGGAACGCGTGCGAAGATCCTGAAGAAGGCTGAAATCGAGAAAGGATTGGCAAGAGGTGCGACAGGAGCCCAGGGAATTCTTGCGGGACAGACCATTCCCGTCGGTGAGGAGCTTGTGGTTCGACGCCGCCTGGCGGGCCCGAACAATGCCAGCATCCACAGCACCGTGACCGACGGCGAACACATGACCGAGGTCATGGTGATCACCGAGGGCTCGGGGACGGTCATGCTCGGCGGGACCTATGTCGATCAGACCGCCGAGTATGGCAAGAAGGATCGCTCGAAGGGGCTTACGGGCGGGTTGACCTACGAGGTCGCCGCCGGATCCGTCATCGTGGTACCGCCCGGCGTGTCTCACTGGTTCTCGAAGATCAACGGTCAGGTGACGATGGTCGAGGTGCGGTATCCGGTCAGCGCGCCCTTGGAGGTCCTGTCGAAGGCTGACATCGCCAGGCGGTACTCGGCGGCCAACTGGGGGATCGGGGGCCAAGCGCATTCGATCATTCCCGCCTCGAAACCGACGAACGCGAACAGCGTCGTCGTCCGGCACCGCGAGAAGAACCGCCCCAACGACGCCAGCATCCACAGCAGCGACACCGATGATGTGAACGCCACGGAGGTCATGATCGTCCTCGAGGGCGGTGGCACCTTCATGACGAACGGCACCTTTAACGACCCGGCGCCGGACTACAGAAAAAAGGATCGCACCAAGGGGATCACCGGCGGGGTGGTGAGCGAGGTCCAGGCGGGGGACATTCTCGTGTACCCTCCCGGTACCTCTCACTGGTTCTCGAACATCCCCGAGCAGGTGACGATGATCGAACTGCGGATTCCTGGCGACATCACCAGCGTCAAGTAGTTGCGCGGAGTCGCGGGTGTCTCACGAGCGCGGCGGCCACGAACCAGCGCTGGTGTGCCACGAGCTCGGCGACGAACTCATCGCGCGCCGGAGCGCGCCACAGCGCCAGCACGGCCCGCATGTGCTCTCTCGCCTCCTGGTCGGTCATCCGTCGCAGGCGCGACAGGGGCTCGGCATCGAGGATCCGTTCGGCGGCGGCCCGGCCGGCCAGCGGCGCGCGTCTCGATGAGCGTTGGAATCTGTCATGTCGCGTGTCGGGCCCCATTGTGCCGGCGCCACAGTGCCTGCGTGAGAGTCTTGAAGCGCTGAAGGCCGGGTAGTATCTTTCGACTGGCCGGAGGACACCGTGATTCGATTGCGCTTGGCGGGGATGCTGCTCGTGCTGGCGGTGCTGGCCTCGCACCCGGTCTCGGTTCAGGAAAACTCACCGATTGATCTGACAGGCACGTGGCGGTGGCTCCCGTACGAGGACGAACGCGACCGTACGCCCGGGGCCTATCCGGGCGATTACCGCGGCCTGCCGCTGAACGACGCCGCGCGCATGCGCGCCGATACGTACGACGAGGAGTGGAACGCCACCTCGCCGCTCCTGCAGTGCCGCCCGCGCGGGCCGCAATACCAGGCCAAGGGGCTCGACCCGATGCGGATCGATCAGGTCGTCGATCCGGTGACCCGCAACCTCGTCGCGCTGCGCATCGTCTTCGAGAAGACCCCGGGCGAGCGGATGATCTGGCTCGACGGTCGTCCGCGCCCGTCGCCCTACGCGCTCCGCTCCTGGGACGGCTTCTCGACCGGCCGCTTCATCGGCGACACGCTCGAGATCACGACGACCCATCTCAAGGAGAGCTACGTGCGGCGCAACGGCGTGCCCGCGAGCTTCCGTGCCACCGTCATCGAGCACGTGTCGCTCCAGGACTCGTTTCTGGAGTGGACGTTCACCGTCATCGATCCCGACTATTTGACCGAACCGCTCGTCCGCAGCGCGACCTACGTCCGCGCCCCGACGCTGCAGTTGCCGCTCTATCCGTGTCAGCCCGAGGAGTACCAGCCGGGCGAGCGGTATCGCGTGCCGCACTATCTGGTCGGCGACAACCCGTACCTCACCGAGTCGGCCGTGAAGTACCGCATGCCGCAGGAGGGGACGCGCGGCGGCGCCGAGACGACCTATCCGGAGTGGCGTGCGAAAGGCGCGTCGCTCGCGCCGCCGAAGGAGCAGTACGCCTACAAACCGGAATACGCCGACGCCTCGACGCGCATCGCGGAGCGCGCCGACGCGGAACCGGCGCGCCCGCCTGCCTACGACCGCGTCGACACGCTGCACGTGGGCGGCAACGTGTATCTCATTGCCGGGGCGGGTGGGAACATCGCGGTCTCGGCCGGCGGCGACGGCGTGCTGATGGTCGATGCGGGCGCGGCCGCGGCCAGCGAGCGCGTGCTCGGTGCGATTCGGCAGATCGTGCAGACGATACGGCCGCCGGAGCCGCCCGAGGCCGCCTCGCCGTACTCGAACACGTGGCTGGCGACGCACGCGCCGCCGGAGCCGGCCATCCGTTTCATCATCAACACGAGCGCGGGCCTCGATCATGTCGGAGGCAATCCCGGCATCCGGAAGTCGCCGAACTTCCGCGTCCTCGGCTACCGCAATCCCTCACTCAGCCTGCAGGTGCTGGCGCACCAGGCGGTGCAAAGCCGGCTGGTCGACGGGACGACCGCCGACCTCGCGCCGACCGACACGTACGCGTCGGACCGCTACACGCTGTACCGCTTCTTCAACGGCCAGGCCGTGCAGCTCTTCCACGCAGCGAACGCGGTGAGCGACGGTGACACGATGGTCTGGTTCCGGCGATCCGACGTAATCGCGGCCGGCGACGTCTACAACAGCGATATCTATCCGCCGATCGACGTCGACCGCGGCGGCAGCATCGACGGCGTGATCGAGGCGCTCAACCGGCTGGTCGATATGTCGGTCACTGAGTTCATGTCGCAGGGTGGCACGATGATCGTCCCGGGGCACGGCTGGATTGGCGACGCCGCCGACGTCGGCCTTTACCGCGACATGCTGATCGTTGTCCGGGATCGGATCCAGAGCATGATCGATCGCGGCATGACACTCGCGCAGGTCAGGGCAGCGAAGCCGACCATGGACTACGACCCGCTGTACGGACGGCAGCGGGGCGTCACGGCACGCTTCGTCGACGCGGTGTACCGCAGTCTTGCGGAGAAGAAGAAGTCATGAACATGCGAGGTCTGGTCGGCGCGCTCGTTGCCGCCGCGGTGCTGTCGGGCGTTCCGCTGGCGGCCCATCACTCGTTCGGCGGCACGTACAACGTCGACCAGCAGATCACGCTCAAAGGGACGATCGTCCAGCTCACGCTGCGCTCGCCGCACTCGTTCGTCTATGTCGAGGTGCCGGACGCGAGCGGCGCGCCGCAGCGGTGGACGATCGAGGGCGCGTCGGCGCAGCAGTTCGCACAGCAAGGGTTCGACAAAGACGCGTTCAAGGTGGGCGACCCGGTCGAGATCGTCGGCAATCCGTCGCGCAGCCCGAACAGCACGCGCGCGCGACTCATCAAGATCACCCGCACGACCGACGGGAGGACGTGGGGCAGCCGCACCGGGGAAGTGGTCAACTGAGTGATGCGACCGTACGTAGCGTCCGGCTTCAGCCGGACCAGGGTTCGACCGCGATTGGCAGGTCCGGCTAGAGCCGGACACTCCGTACTTGTGGCGTTAGCGTACCTCGTCGGCCTGACCGGGCTCGAGGCGCAAGGCCGCGGCGGCACCGCGCAAGCCACCGCACGCGCGATCGCGCCGATCGACCTGACCGGGTACTGGACGGCCGTCATCACCGAAGACTGGCACGTCCGCATGCTCACCGCGCCGCGAGGCGACTTCGGCGTCGGCGAGCCCGGCGTGATCGAGAACCCGGGTCAGGGCCTCCTCGGCGTCGGCCCGAATCCATCGGCGCGATCGAACATCCCGTACAACATCGCCGGCGCACAAGCGGCGATGAAGTGGGACCCAGCACGCGACGAGGCCGAGGGGACCGCGTGCAAAGCCTACGGCGCGCCCGGCATCATGCGGCAGCCCACCCACCTGCGTATCGGCTGGCAGGACGACCAGACGCTGAAGATCGAGGCGGACGCCGGTACCCAGACGCGGCTGTTCACGTTTGGCCCCCCCGCTGATCCGGGTCGAATGGATTTCAGCAACGCGACCTACTTTCCGCCGCCGCCGGCGAAGGCGGAGCCGCCGGCCGGCGTCGAGCCGAGCTGGCAGGGCCAGTCGATCGCCACGTGGACCATCGTCCCGGCCGCCGGAATAGTCGAGCGGGGTGGCAGCCTCAAGGTGGTGACCACCCGCCTCCGGCCCGGGTATTACTGGAAGAACGGGATGCCGTATACGGCCAATGCGGTGCTTACGGAGTACTTTCGCCTGATGACGCTCCCTGACAAGAGCCAGTGGATTCGTTTGACCCAAATCGTCGAGGACCCCGAGTACCTCACGCAACCGTGGGTGGTGAATTACGCCTTCAAGAAGTTGCCCGACGGGTCGCGCTGGAATCCGACCCCGTGCTCCAGCCGGTAGTCGGTTGGCGGTAGCCGTTCGTGGCACAATAGGGCACCTTTTTCCGGGGAGGAATTAGCTATGCGGTTCGTCCTTCCGGCCTCTCTCGTGCTCGCAGTCGTGATCGCGGTGGCGTCGACGCCCCTCCAGGCGGGCCAATCGGCCACCCAGGCGCCTGTCACGTTTGCCAAAGACGTGGCGCCGATCCTTCAGGACAACTGTCAGGTCTGCCATCGGCCGAACAGCATCGCGCCGATGTCGCTGATGACGTACGAGGAGGTGCGCCCTTGGGCGCGGTCGATCCGATCGCAGGTCGTCCAGCGTGAGATGCCGCCGTGGTACATCGAGAAGACCGTCGGCGTGCAGCACTTCAGCAACGACCGCTCGCTCACCGACCAGGAGATCGATACGATCGCCCGCTGGGTGGACGCCGGCGCGCCGCTCGGGAATCCGTCCGATATGCCGCCGCCGCGCCAGTTCCCAGCCGAGGACGTCTGGCAGATCGGCGACCCTGATGTCATCGTCTCGTTGCCGACGGACTATGTCGTCAAGGCGCAGGCGCCCGATCAGTGGCCCGACATTCTGACCGACCCGAAGTTGACGGAAGATCGCTATATCAAGGGCGTCCAGATCATCCCGACCAAGGGCTTCACCGTCATCCATCACATCCGCACGTCGATCGTCGAGCCGAATGACATTGGCGTCGGCAGCGGACAGACCGACGATGTCGACTCGATCGAGGTCGGGGAGCAGGGCGTCTTCCTCAACGAGTACGCGATCGGCAAGCAGGGCGATGTCTTCCCCGAGGGATCGGGACGGTTGATCAAGGCCGGCACGAAGATCAACTTCCAGCTGCACGTGCACTCGAACGGCAAGCAGGACACGCCGGCGAACGTCGCCCTCGGGATCAAGTTCTATCCAAAGGGCTACGTGCCGAAGCACGCGATCTCGTCGATGACCGTGAGCGCCGGGCAGGTGGATCTCCGGCCGCACACCGACAACATTCGGTCCGACGGCTACAAGCTCCTGACGCGGGCCGCGCGGATTCTCTCGTTCCAGCCGCACATGCACAACCGCGGCAAGGCCGAGTGTCTCGAGGCGATCTATCCGAATGGCCGGACCGAGATGCTCTCGTGCGCGAAGTTCCGCTTCAACTGGCACATCAACTACGTGTACGCCGATGACGCGGCGCCGCTCCTCCCGAAGGGGACGATGCTGCACGCGATCATGTGGCACGACAACACGGCGAAGAACCCGTTCAATCCCGATCCGGACGCGCAGATCACCTACGGCCAGCGCACGGTCGACGAGATGTCGTCGGCGTGGCTCAGCTGGTACTACATGTCCGACGAGGAGTACGAGAAGGAAGTCGCGGAACGGCGCGCGCGCCGGAACCGGCCGACGAGCACCCGCTGAGACCCAGGGAGGCCGGCATGAAGACCAAGTACGTAGTGTCCGGCTTCAGCCGGACCTACGCTGCGGCTTTGGCCGCTGTCGCGCTCCTCATCGCGCCGGCGGTGCCGGGTGACGTCTACGCGCAGTTCACGCCCTTCGGCTTCGCGCGGGGGCAGGACGTCAGCCCCACGTTCGACGGCTGGGAACGGAACGCCGACGGCACCTACTCGATGTATTTCGGGTACTACAACCGGAACACCGAGGAGGAATTCGACGTTCCCGTCGGCGCCGACAACGGCTTCGACCAGGGCGGTCCCGACCGCGGTCAGCCCACGCATTTCTACGCGTCGCGCAAGTGGTGGGTCTTCAGGACCGTGGTGCCCGCCGACTGGCCGAAGGATCGCCGTCTCACGTGGACGCTGACGACGAACGGGAAGATGAACCAGGCGCGCGGGTGGCTGCAGCCCGAGTGGGAGGTCGATCAGAAGCTGATCGCGAAGAACTCCGGTCGCGACCCGTCCCTCATGACCAACCCGTCCAATTCCCTCGACATGGACGAGACGAACAGGCCGCCGGCGATCACGATTACCGGCGTGCGTCCGATCAAGGCGGGGGAGACGCTCTCGCTCACGGCGACGGCCGCTGACGACGGCAAGCCGATGCCCGTGCCCGATCCTGACGGGAAGCTGCAGCAGGGCGTGCGCGTGCGCTGGATCGTCTATCGGGGGGCGGGTCCGGTCCGGTTCCAGCCCGACATCATGCCGAACCGCATCCACGGTAAGCCGGCCGCGCTGCCAACGGCTGTGACATTCAGCAGGGCGGGCACTTACCGGTTGCGCGTCATCGCGAGCGACGGCATGGCGTTCTCGACGCACGACGTGGACGTCACCGTCCAGTGAAGCGGCGCGAGTTCCTCAGGCGCGGCGCGCTCGGCGTGGGCGCGACCGCGCTCACCGGCACCGCCCAGCAGGGTACCCTTCACGCACAGCGCGTCTCGACGTGGGACCGCACGGCCGACGTCGTGATTGCGGGCGCGGGTGCGTCGGGGCTGTGCGCGGCCATTGCGGCGCGCGATCGCGGCGCGTCGGTCCTCGCCGTCGACCAGAACCATGACATCGGCGGCCACGCGATGGTCAGCGGCGGCCGCATCCCGCTCGGCGGCGGTCACCGGCTGCAGCAGAAATACGGCATCGGCGATTCCGCGGACCAGGTCTACCTGGATCACACCAGCCCCGGCAACGAGGAGCTGCGGTTCAGCGATCGCGATCTCGTGCGCGTGTGGGCCGACGAGAACGCGGCGACCTTCGACTTCCTGCTCGACAACGGCGTCGAGTTTCAGGAGCTGAAGCCCGGGCTCGTCAACGAGGGGACGATCCCGCGGCTGTTCATCGCGAAGGTGTACTCCGACGACCTCAACGTCACGATCAACGGCAGTCCCGGATCGGGGCTCATGCGCGCGCTCGAGAAAAGCGCAAGGGCCAAAGGCGTCGAAATTCTGCTGCGGCATAGCCTCGCCCGCATCGTGCGCGAGAACCCATCATCTGGCCGTGTCCAGGGGATCGTCGCCACTGCGGACGGCAAGCCCGTGACGATTCGCGCGCGGAAGGGCGTCATTGTCGCGACCGGCGGGTTTACCGGCAACGTCGAGTTCCGGCGCATGTTCGACCCGCGGCTCACCGAGGAGTACCAGGTGGCCGGCGAGCCGTGGAGCCACCAGAGCGCCGACGGCGAGATGGCCGCCATGGCGATCGGTGCGGGACTCTGGGGCACGTCCAGCGTGGCGAGCGAGGCGGGGCGCACGATCACCAAGACGCGGCACATCGGCGCGCGATACGGGTACGTCAACCTGCGCTGGAACCCGAGGAGTCCGATGTTTTCGCGCGCGGGCGGGTCCGGCCTGACCGTCCAGACGTATCGCGATCTCGTCTGCGTCAATCAGTACGGCAGGCGATTCGTCAACGAGCTCGACGAGACGTACGAATTCCTGCACGCATGCCTCGCCCGTCATGGCGAGCTCGGCACAGACGGCCACGCCAACGGCGGCGGCCCCGTCTGGGCTCTGTTCGATGCCGACGCCGTGGCGCGGGAGAAGTGGGATCCCCGGCCACCGAACGTGGATCCCAACGGCTGGTTCTTCAGCGCCGACACGATCGCGGACCTCGCGCGAACGATCTCGAACCCGTATCAGCGGCACCCGATTCCGCCGCAGACGCTCGAGGAGACTGTCGCGAAGTGGAACGCGTCGGTCGACGCCGGCAAGGATGCGGACTTCGGCCGCACGGCCCCGATGTTCAGGATCCAGACGGCCCCGTTCTATGCGGCGTGGGCCACGCCCATTCTGCACGACGCGCTCGCCGGGCTGCGGATCAACACGCGTTGCGAGGTCATCGACATCCGCGGGCGCGTGATCCCTGGTCTTTACTGCGCGGGCGAATCGGCCGGCGGCTTCGCGCTGCACGGGCTCCCGCGCGTCACCGTGTTCGGCCGTCTCGCCGGGCGCGAGGCGGCGTCCGTCCGGACCTGACCCGTACGTAGTGTCCAGCTTTAGCCGGACCCGATCCGATATGAAGAGAGTGTTGTTCCTGGTGTCAGTCGCATACCTCGTGTACGGGGGTGCGGCGGCAGTTGTGTTCGCGCAGGATCTCGTCATCGCCAACGCGCGCGTGATCGTCGGCACCGGTCAGGTGATCGAGCGCGGCTCGATCGTCGTGCGCAACGGGCGGATCGCATCGGTCGCCGCCGGTGCAGCCTCGACCGCGGGCGGCGGGCAGACGATCGACGCGCGCGGTATGACGGTCATGCCCGGCTTCATCGACGGCCATCGGCACATCATGCGCGGCGAAGCGGGGCAGTGGTTCAAGACCGAGGCCCCCGACCGCATGCGCGAGTTCCTCGAGGCGGGCTACACCACGCTCCTCGAGGGCGGCGGACGCATCCCCGACATCCTCGAGCTGAAGAAGCGCGTCGACAGCGGACAGCTGAAAGGGCCGCGCATCATCACGTCGGCGCGTGCCGACCCTGCCAGCTTCAAGACGGCGGACGCGGCACGCGCCGGCGTGCAGGAGATCGTCAAGGCCGGTGTCGAATTCATCAAAGCGGCGATCACGCCCCGAGCGGCATCGGAGGAAGTGGCGCTGCTCACCGCAGTGGCGGACGAGGCGCGTCGGAACAAGACCCAGCTGATGGTGCACGCCGTCAGCCCGCAAGCGATGGTCGCCGCCGTCAGAGCAGGTTCGACGAAGCTCGTTCACACGCCGCACAACGGGTATCTCAAGCCCGAGGAAGCGCGGCTGGTGCGCGACGCGGGGATCGAGAACCTGTCGACCATCGGCTTCGGTGTGCCGGTGTTCGGCGTCTTCAACACGGACAACGTCCCGACCTTCCGCGACGGGAAACCATGGCCCTCGGGCATCATCGACAGCGCCGGCGACGGCCGCGAGGCGGGGGAGAAGGCCGTCAACGGGCGCATGCTGTGGGACAACGGGGTCGTGTACGGCTTCGGTACCGACACGAACTATCATCCGCGCGACGGGCTTGCGCACGAGCTCCGCGCGCTCAACCTGATGTTCTCGCCGATCGATCTGGTGAAGCTCATGGGCCCCCACAGCGCCGCGTTCGTCGAACGCAGTCAGGAGATCGGGACGCTCGAGCCAGGCAAGCTCGCCGACATCGTGGTGCTCGAGGGGAATCCGCTCGAGGGCTACTGGCATCTGCTCAACGCGCGCCTCGTGATTAAGGGGGGCGAGGTCGTCGTCGACAAGCGGTAAATCCTTTCAACGTGGGGTCCGGCTTGAGCCGGACCAACGAGAATTGGCCGATGACACAGACGAATACGCTCGCGCCTGGCCTGACCACGACAGGCGCTTCGACGACGCCGGTGCGCGATCTGCGCGACTGGCTGACGCGCGCCGAGCAGATCGGCGAGCTGATACGCGTGGCGCAGCCCGTCGATCCGGACGAGGAGATGAGCGCGGTGACGTATCTGCTGGCAAAGCGCCGGCCGTCGCCCGCCGTGCTCTTCGAGCGCGCGCGCAGGTTCGAGCAGGATCCTCTCAAGACCCGGCTCCTCTGGAACATCCTGGGGCCGAGCCTCCGGCGCACGGCCATCAGCCTCGAGGAACCAGTCGACACGCCGACGGTGGAGTTGATCCGACGTGTGAAAGACAAGTTCCGCACGCGCCTCGCTCCGCGCGAGGTCGATCGGAGCGAGGCGCCCGTCTACGAGCACACGCTTCGGGACGAGGAGATCGATCTGACGACGCTCCCGATTCCGCGTCATTGGCCGCTCGACGGCGGCCGTTACGCGGGCACCGCCGACGCCGTGATCACACGAGACCCCGAGAGCGGCTATCTCAACGTCGGCACCTACCGGATGATGGTGCAGGGGCCGCGGCAGGTCGGACTCTATCTGTCGCCGGGCAAGGACGCGCTGCTCCACATCACGCGGTCCTGGGAGCGCGGGCAGGCGATTCAGGTGGCGGCCGCGTGGGGCATCGACCCGCTGCTCATGCTCGTCGGCTCGCAGAAGTTCCCGAAGGACATCTCCGAGTACGAGTACGCCGGCGGCGTGAAAGGGGAGCCGATAGCGGTCGTGCGCGGCGTGACCACGGATCTGCTCATTCCCGCGACTGCCGAGATCGTGATCGAGGGCATCATCCCGCCCGATTCGGTGAAGCCGGAGGGGCCGTTCGGCGAGTTCACCGGCTACTACGGCCGGCCCGAGGGGCGGGCGCCGCTCGTCGAGATCACCGCGCTCCACTACCGCACGAACCCGATCCTCACCAACGCGCTGATGGCCGACTACCCGTCGTGCGAGCAGAGCGGCTTTTTCGCCATCCTGCGCGCCGCGCGCATCTGGGACGACCTCGAGAAGCTCGGTGTGCCAAGCATCCGCGGCGTCTACTCCCACCCGGCGGCTGCCGGCGGCTTCGGGATGACCGTTGTCAGCCTGGAGCAGCGCTATCCGGGCCACGCGGCGCAGGTGCTCGCGCTCGCCGCGCAGGTGCCCGGCGGCGCCTACTTCACGAAGTTCATCATCGCGGTGGACGAGGACGTCGATCCAACTGACTTCGATCAGGTGATTTGGGCGATGTCGACGCGTACGAACCCGAGCGACGACATCGAGGTGCTCCGCAATACGTGGAGCACGACGCTCGACCCGGCGCAGAATCCGCCCGAGAAGCGCATCTACGGCTCGAAGGCGCTCATCAACGCGTGCAAGGATCACCGGCACCTGAAGACGTTCTCGAAGCGGACGATGCTGCGAAAGAGCGTCTACGATGCGGTCGCGTCGCGGTGGCGTGAGATGGGATTGCCCGGAAGTCCGCCGACGGTACTCGCGTACGAACCAGAAGACAAATGAGGCCGCTCCTGTCGTGTGTCGTCTTCGCGATGCTGGTGGCACCTGCGGCGGCGAGGATGGGCCAGGATTCTTCGCACGATTATCCGCAGTGGCGCGGCCGCAATCGGGATGGCGCCGCCAGCGCGTTCTCGAAGCCGGAGACCTGGCCTGACACGCTGACCCTGCGATGGAGGGTCGACGTCGGCGAGGGGTACGCGACGCCACTGATCATCGGCGACAAAGTCTACGCGTTCACCCGCCGCGACGGAAGAGAAGGCATCACCGCACTCGATGCGAACACGGGCGAGACGATCTGGCGGACGGATTATCCGGTTTCATACGAGTTGTACGAAGGCGCGGTGGATTACGGCGACGGTCCCAGGGCGACGCCGCTCGTCCATAACGGGAGGCTGTACACCGTCGGGATCAGCGGGACGATTTCGTCGTTCGACCCATCGAACGGCAGCCTCGCCTGGCAAAGACCCGTGGCATCGGTGCAGCCGGACGTCGGCTTCGCGGCCTCGCCGGTCGGCGATCGCGACCTCGTCATCGTTCAGGAAGGCTATGACGCGCTGACGGCCTTCGAGGCGGCCACCGGGCGGGTGCGATGGACCGCCAAGAACGAGTTCAGGTACGCGTCGCCGATCGTCGTGGACTTGCGCGGCACCCGGCAGGTTGTCGCGGCCGCTCAGCACGCGATCCTCGGCATCTCAATCGCCGACGGCGCAGTCCTCTGGCACCATCCCTGGAAGTCGCCCTATGTGCAAGCGATCACGCCTCTCCTCTATCGCGACACGATCATCGTCAGCGGCGAGCAGCGGGGCGTCATGGCGCTTCGACCGACCATGCGCGAGGACACGTGGGGGGTCGAGATGGTCTGGGAGACGCAAGACGTCTCCATGTACTTGAGCAACCCCGTCATCGTCGGCGACGCGCTGTTCGGGTTGTCCCATCGGAACAGGGGTCAGTATTTTGCCCTCGATGCGTCGACCGGCCGGGTCCTGTGGCTCGGTCGGCCGCGGCGCGCGGTGAACAGCGCGCTCGTCAAGGCGGATGATCTGATCTTCTATCTGAACGACGACGCCGAGTTGATCGTCGCGCGGAGCAGCCGGTCCCGTGACGAGCCGTTGAAGAGCTATCGCGTCGCCGACAGCGCCACATGGGCGCAGCCGGCGATCTCAGGCGATCGGATCTTCGTCAAGGGCGTGTCGTCTCTGGCGTGCTGGACCGTGCACTGAGCAGTGCCGCGGGCTCGGCAGATGAACGAGCCGCGTTATAACGGCGACTTCGTCATTCACTTCAACCATCCGACATGGCGCCAGGATCGGAACGATCCGGCCACCGCGACCCGCATCAACGGCACTAAAGTCAGCTAGCGCGACGAGCGTTCGACGCGGTTCCACGCCACTCCTGACGGCCGGGGCAGCGCGTTCGGTGTGCGGCGCATGTGCGTTTATTCCATAAGAACCGGAGTCGTCGTCTGTCCCTCGAGGGGAGCCACGATCGGTGCGGTGTGCGGCGCGGGAGCGGTTGTCGTGGTCTCTCTCGTGCAAAAGTCCATTCGCAGGCAGACTTCACACAGGCGTGACACGTGATGCGTGCAGGCCGCAACCAATGCGATGGCAGCGGCATTGCTCGAAATGAGAGACATGGCTACTTACATTTCCGACATCGAGCGTCGCCTCGCGTTGGTCGAACTGCTGACCCACGCGGATCCGGTAGACCAGCTGCGTCGCCACCGGGTCGTGCTCGAGGGACATCCCGAGCGATTCAAACAGTTACCGCAGCTCGCCGCAGTCTATGTGCAAATGAAGCTGCACGAATTGCGGGAACGCGAAAGCTGTCGTCAACCCACGAACTGACGGAAGGAGTCAGACCGCGCCGTTCATCGGGCTTATTCGCCGGCGCTCGTTCTTCCGCTGTCACCGTTGTACATCGATAGGCATCATGCCGTACTGACCCGGCTTCGGCGGCGGCACGCTGGCCAGAGTCTGTCCCGTTCGCTTGTCGCGCGCGTGCAGCAGCGGCTGTCCTTTGTCGTTCGATTCCGCCTCGCCGCGCAGATCTCGCCCTGCTTCCACGCGGCGACGGTTGTCCCCGTCGTGGGCGTGACGCGCTCGTGCCCGCGCCAGGCCTCGGTGCTCTTGCCGGCGAACTCGGTGCGTTCCACGGGTGCAGTGAACACGAACCGAAGTCACCCGATGGTTCTTGCCTGATCCCTCGTCCCTGGTCCCTGACGCGAGACTTTAGGCTGGAAGTAATCGACCTTTCCTTCGTCCTGGCTCGCCAGAATCTTGTCAACTGTACGCCGCGCGCCCATTCTTCAAGCTTCGTCTATCGGTATCCAGTTTGCTGTACATTGCCGACCTCAAGCACCGAATCCGAGGGACCGATTCGAGATCGAGGCGCTCCGTCGATCGTTCGGAGTCGACAAACCTTTACGAGGAGAGACACCATGACACGTTGGAAGAACATTCTGTGGATTTCACTGGCCGCCATCGCCCTGGCGACTGTGGCGAGCTTCCTGGTTCCCTCCGCGATCGCGCAGGTCCGGGCCGCGCTCGTCCGCGACGTGGACGCGCCGACCCTTCAGCCGTTCCACGCCGGGATCGAGTACGACCTGTGTTGTATCAACGATCAGCGACTGGTCACGACCGTTCCGGCCGGCAAGCGGCTGGTGATCGAGCATTTCTCCTGGAGGACCGTTACTGATGTGGGACAGCAGTTCGTGTTTGCCGGATTGAGGGTCGGGACGTTTGGACCGTTCCGGGAGTCCGTTCAGATCAACCCGCCGCACGCCTCCGTTATTTCTTCGGCCCGTCTTCAGGACGGCTCGCAGCCGACGCGGGTCTATTTCGACGCTGGCGAAGAGGTCTGGGTCTCGGCGTCGGTATCAGGCGGCACCGATAAAAGTTTCAGGATCGACGTCCACGGCTATTTCGTCAACAACCCGTAGCCCGGAACGGAGGATCAGGGCGGCGCCCGTCGCGGAAAGCCTCTTCGCCCTACCGCATCGCCTTACCCTTTCGGCAGCAGACGATAGCCCGGATCCAGGTGCTGATGGGCGATCAAGATCTGATGAATGTTGAACGGATGCGTCGGCTCACCGGTGATGTGATTCCGCGCGACCTGAAACACATGTCCAATCCCCGCGGCATCGTCGATGTCGACGTCGGCTCGGCACTCCGTATCGTTCTGGAAGAGGGTGAGCTGCAGGTTGCCGAAGGCATCGCGCGTCTTGAAGCTGCCAGCGGGCGTGAACCCGGCGGGCGCGTCGTGCAGCGCACCGTTGACCGGGCGGAAGAGCTCACCATCCACCAGCGTCGGCATCTGTTCGACGAGCGCGCGCGGGACCTGCACGAAGCAGCGGTCGCCGAGCGCGTCGAGGAGCGTGACATGGGGAAGGAGGTCCGCGCCGTCGTTGAACTCGGTTGCCAGCGATTTCTTCGCGATATTGAGCAGGCCCGCCTTGGCGACGTCGCTCAATGCATCGTAGAGCGCACGTCCCGTGAGTCCTTCGTGGCCCCGAACATTGCGACTGCGCTCGAGCAGGCCGCGGACCCGTTCGTCGAGCTCGTCATATGACGGGAAGACCGCTCGGGCGCGGTCGTGGCGGATGGGAAGCACGACCCGCTCGCGCGCCGCACCGCTGGCCGGTATGGTGACGAAACGTGAGACCGGTCGATAGGACGGTGTCGTCACCTGGAGAATGTAGAGACCTTGCGGTTCCGTCCGTAGATCGGTAACCGCGATCAGCTTCGTCGCGTCCACGTTGTCCACCCGCCGGTGGTCGTGCAAGACGCGGTGGCGCAGGTCGATATCCACCGTCTCGGTTATTCGAGCGCCATGAACGTCGACGAATTCCAACTCCAGACGTCCTGTGTCTGCCATCGCCTGTTCTCCTCTCACGGCTGGAGCCGTCTGGCCATGCGTGCCTGGCTGCGCCGGTGGGTCGGCAGTCGGATCGGCGCCCTGGATCGCCGGTCCTCAGAGAGCCACTCTGACATGGAAACGCTCAGAGCACGCCATCCGAACACGCTGCTCGCGGGACCGAGCCGCGGGACAGAGCTGGTGCCGGCCTGGTGTCTTACGGCAACGCGAGCGCCACGAGCGATCCGGGCTGGTTGCGCCGTGCACTCCCCGTCTGCACGACGATGTACTGCTTGCCGTCGTGCATGTAGGTCATCATGCCGTACTGGCCTGGCATCGGCAGCGGCACGCTCGCCAGAATCTGTCCCGTTCGCTTGTCGCGCGCGTGCAGCAGCGGCTGACCCTTGTCGTTTGACTCCGCCTCGCCGCGCAGATCCTCCGACGTCTGCACCAGGAGGCTTCCGGTCGCCAGTAGCACCGCGTTGCCGGTGCCGCCCGTGTTCGGGACATCGACGCCCTTCAGCAGTGGATGATTCCGGATCCGCGCGGGGGTCTGGCCGACGGCCAGGTCCCACAGCTTCGTGCCGGTGTTCATGTCGTACGCGGCCAGACCCTGGAAGAACGGCTTGTAGACGGGCAGCCCGTCGATCGTCGGCAGCCGGCCCTCCGTGACCTCCCCCTGCTTCCAGGCGGCGACCGTCGTTCCGGTCGTCGGCGTCACGCGCTCGCGTCCACGCCACGTCTCGGCGCTCTTGCCGGCAAACTCCGTCCGCTCCACGTCGACGCCGTCGGTCGGCACGAGGTACGCCGGGGCGTTGCAGTTGCGCGTGTGCGAGGCGTACATGATCCCAGTGGTCGGATCCGCGACCGGCGGATGGTAGATGTTCAATCCGCCCTGGCAGCCGACGTTGTTGACGAACGTGTTCTGGTGCCGGTAGGGGAGTGGCGGTACGTAGAGGCCGCCGATTCGGAATCGGCTCACAATCTCCGTCGCCCGCCGCTTCAGCTCCGGCGTGTAGTCGAGGACGAACTCCTCCGTGATGCCGTTCAGGACGATCGGATCGAGTGGCTCCGGGCGCGTCGGGTACGGCTGCGTCCTCGCCGTGTAGTTGCCCGGCACCTCGGTCTGCATCACCGGACGGTCTTCGATCGGCCAGATCGGCTCGCCGGTCTCGCGGTTGAACGCGAAGACCAGCCCTTGTTTCGTGTTCTGAATGATGGCCGGGATCCGCCGTCCGCTCACGGTGAGGTCCATCAGGATTGGCGCCGTCGGGATGTCGTAATTCCACTGGTCGCTGCGGTGAATCTGGAAATGCCACTTCCGCCGGCCGGTCTTCACGTCGAGCGCTAGAACGCTGCCGCCGAACAGGTTATCGCCCGGGCGATGCCCTGTGTAGACCTGATACGTCGACGAGTTGGTCACGACGTAGACGAGGCCGCGCGTGGGATCGGCGGACGCCGGTGCCCACGAGTGCATGTCGCCCGAAAAGCGCCACGCATCAGTCAGCCATGTCTCATGTCCGAATTCGCCCGGCCGTGGGACGACATGGAACTTCCACAAGTGCTGGCCGGTCCTCGCGTCGTACCCCTGGATGTCGTGAGGGACGTTCTCAATGCGTGTCTGGTCGTAGGTGGGTTCACCGCCGGCGAGCACGACTACGACGCCGTTGACCACAATCGGCGGCGATGAGCTGGTGACCATCCCGAGCTGGCGGGGAATGCCGTTGTCCGGATCGTACGGGCCGCCCTTCCATGTCAGCCACGGCTCCCAGTCCCGAATAAGGTCGGGGATCATGTCCACGACGCCGCTGCGGGGGAAATCCTTCAGCGGCACCGGTGTTCCCCAGTTCTCGAGCGGCCGGCCCGTCCTGGCATCGAGCGCCCAGAGGAAGAACGCGGGCGACGAGATGTAGATCACGCCGCGGCCGTCGATCTCCGCGTACGCGACACCCTTGCCGAAATCCGCCCGCGGGGATCGCAGGTACCGGATCGTCTCGGGCTCGCGGAAGGTCCAGAGCGTCTCGCCGGTGGCAGCGTCGATCGCAACGACCTGCCGACGCTGGCCCACGACGGTGTAGAGCACGCCGTTGGCGTAGACGGGCGTGGAGCGGGAGGTGTACTCGATGCCCGGCCCGAAGTTGTCGCCCCGCCAGATCCAGGCGACCTGCAGCTTGGCGAAGTTCGAGGCGTTGATCTGCGTGAGCGGCGAGAAGCGCGTGTGGCCCGCGTCGCCGCCCAGGTACCGCCACTCTCCACTCTGGACGCCAGTCAGCTGCGCCGAGCCGGCGTGCGGCAGACACACGAACGCTGCGAGTGCGACGAGGCCGCACCCGTACCGGAATCGATTCATGGGAGGTCCTCCGGTCAGCCTTCTGCCCCACCGCCGAGCACGGAGCTCGTGCCGAGCGGCGTCATCACGTCATTGGGGTCGAGGGTGCGGTCAATGAGCAGCCCAAACCAGTTGCCCATCATCTCTTCCCACGTCTGATCGCCCCAGTACACCCACGTATTCGGCTTGAGCCAGCCGCCGCGCCGGGTGTTGTCGAAGTGGGCGTCGAACTGCGCGCGCGTCCCTTTCGGGATACGGATTGGCCGCTTGAACTCGTACGTCATCTGCCAGTTGAAGTCGTATCGCGGCACGCTCAGGATGGTCGCGGAGCGACCCTCCGGGAAGTGCAGCTGCGTCGTCGCATTTTTCCCGCGATCGTGCATGTGATAGACGAGCGAGATGAGATCCGCGTCGGCGGTGAAGAGCGCTTCGGCTGTGGGCGCCTTCCAGTTCGGATTGTTCGGCGGGATGGCGAAGGACTTCCGCTCCCGAGACGGGTTGAGCGACAGCGAAATGTACTGCCGCTGTGGCGGTTCTTTCGCGATCGTGAAGCCGACGCGGGTCAGATCCACCGCCGCCTTCCCGTTGGGGTTGTAGTGCATCGAGAAGATCAGATCCGCGCCCGCCGGAACGAGCGTCGCCGCGTCGTACTCGCGGAAATCGACGGCGGCGATCCCCGGCACGTAACAGTGGAGCCGGCCGCCCGGGGTGTCCTCGCGCCGCGGCCCCCGCGCACGCTCGTCCGCGACGGACCCCAACTCGGCGCCGTCCGCGTCGCGCGGCCTGTTCAGCCACGTCGGCGCGCGATACTTCGCGCCGGCCTTGTGCGGTTCCCAGCTTACACAGACGTGATGGACGACGGACAGGTCGCCGGGCCGCACCTCGACGGAGCTGATCCAGGTGTTCTTCGTGAAGCCCGTCGGCACTCGCACGTTGATCCATTCGACGATGCCCGTTGCGGGCACCTGGTACTCGACAGACTCGAGGACGACGTCCGGCGGGATCTGCCATCCGTCAGAGACCCACGCCACAGGCGGTGGCGCATCGTGCGGATTCCCGGCCGGCGCGCCGGCGTCGACCCAACTCACGATGGTCCCAAGATCGCGCTCGTTCAACCGGCGATCGTTGGCAAACTCGCTGTATTGCGGATCGGCAAACCAGGGCGGCATCTCACGTGCGACCACCTTGGCCTTGATGGCGCGGGCCCACGGCCTGGCGTGCTCGTAGGTCAGCAGCGGCATCGGCGCAATCTGGCCGGGGCGATGGCAGCTCTGGCAGTTTTTCTGGAGGATGGGGAGGACGTCCTTGTAAAACGTCGAGCCTTGCGGTGCCTGCGCGCGCAAGAGTGTCGGTCCGCCGGGCGCGGTCAGCACGACAGCAACCCAGACGAGGACGCCGGCTGCCATCATCCGTTTCATGCGCGGTCCTCCTCCGGCGGTCAGTTTGTTTCCGGTCCGCCGCGTCCTCTCGGATAGAACTCCGTCCCGTCGGCGAGCCGAACGCCCTTCGTCCAGGCGGCGGCGGGACGGCCGTCTTTCATCGGATGCCCGGTGATGCGCACCTTCGTGCCAGGCGCGAAGTCGCTGCGGCGGACCTTCCGCTGCATCATCGTGCTCGGGCCCTCGGCCTCGAAGCCCCACGTGGTGACCGAGCCGTCTGGGTTGGTGACGTCGACGAGGAGCCAGGAGTGCGGGTTCGCATACTGGAACTCCTTCACCACCCCTTCGAGCGTCACTTCTTTGTTCTCGTCGAACATCGTTCCGGAGTGGTGGGCGGTGACGACCGAGACCGCACCGGTGAAGACCGCCGCTGTGAAGACGACGACCGCGACGTGTCGCGTCATCGGCTCTGCTCCTTTCGTTGATCGTCAGCTGGGGTGAAGGTGAAATCGCGGTACTGCGTGTTCCCGTCCGGCGTCTTGAAGACTTCGTTGTTCGGGTTCTCGACGCAGTTCCAGTAATTCATCCGCAGGCTCTTGTCGTCGTTCGGCACCTGGCGGTACCGCCGCTGCATGTACCACGGCTCGACATACACCGCGGGATCGTAGATCCACACGTCGGCGGCGATCGTCGTCGGATTGACCTTCTCCCAGATCTCCACCGTCTCCATCCGCTCGCTCTGTTCCGGCTGGCCGCGCCCCATGGACCGCTGCATCAGCGAGGTCGTATGGATGACGAGCTTCTGACCATCCCAGAAGCCGATCGAGTCGCCGTAGTACAGCGGGTACGCGTCCTCCGGCTTCAGATGCCCGCGGCCATCGGTGTAGATGCGCCGGACGTTGTTGACCGTCTCGGACGAGAGCCACGTCTGTTCGGGCCGGACGATGAACTCGCGGAGGAACGGGACGACGAGCCAGCGCGGGAATCCCGGAGGCCCGCAGTTGCTCAGGTTCTCGTCGTACGAGATCCCCTGCGTCGCGAGCGTCTGGGCTTCCTTGACGGCTGCGGCTGCCGGCGGCGTGAGCTTCGGCATGACGCCGGTGGATCCGGCGCCGACGAAGGTGCTACCGCCGGCCTGCGTCCACAGACCGCTCCAGTCGGGGAGCTGCGAGAACGGCGGATTCTCGCGTCCGCCACGGGCCGCCGTCTTGAGCGCGAGATAGAGAGCCGAGGCGGAGCGATGCTTGAGTCCGAGCGCGTGCTTCTGCTGCCAGTCCGCGGCCGGTTGCTGGCTTGCCCCGCCGAAGCCTTGCGCGAAGGCGGGCGCTGTCTGACGTGCGTCGACGGCCGCGGCAGCGAGCACGAGAAGCGTCGCACCGACGAGTGCGCATGCTACACGGGTCGCGGCCATAATGGCCGAATTATACGCAGGTTTGCGCCCGATTCGGGGATAATTGCGGACTAGATAGGTAGGAGGATTCATGCGCACGCAGGTCAGGCTCATCGTGCTTCCATTCGTGGCGCTCGGCGCGGCAGTCGTGCTGCACGCGCAGGTGACCAATCCGATTCCGGCGCCGGTCGCCAAACGGGGGCTGTTGGTCGAGATCCGCGACGTGGTGCGGCTGCCGCAGACGCGCGGCCGGCTCGCTCCGGCGGACGACGTCAATCCGGCCGGTTATGCCCGTCCCAGCTTCCTTCGCGACAGCCCGGACGGCCGCCGCTTCGTCAACGACTCACGCGGGTTCCTGTATCTGCTCGACCGCAACAACCAGCTGAGCGTCTATCTGAACTTCGTGGAGCTGTTCCCGCATGCGCTCTACAACCGGCTGGAGAGCGGGTTCATCGGCTTCACCTTCCATCCGGAGTTCGAGAAGAACGGCCTCTTCTATACGGTGCACGGCGAAGTCGCAGCGGGGAACCCGGGCAAGGTGAACTTCATTCCGCCCGGCTACGGCCCGGCTGACGTGACGCATCACAACGTGATCACCGAGTGGCGCGCGACCACGCCGTCGGCGAACACGTTCCAAGGCACCCGGCGTGAGCTCTTGCGCGTCGCGCACGCCGTCCAGAACCTGACGCATCCGATGGGCGCGGTCGAGTTCAATCCGACCGCGAAGCCGGGCGACGCCGACTACGGTTTGCTCTACACGAGCGGCAGCGACCTCGGGTTCAGCAACGGCGGCGGGCCGAACGCGGCCAACCCGAACCAGACGCAGCGGCTCGACACGGTCATCACGGCCATCCTCCGGTTCGATCCGCGCAGCCCGTCGGTGTCGAAAGGCGAGAAAGGGCTCGGCGACTACACGATTCCGCCGGCGAACCGGTTTGCAGCGGACGGCGATCCGAAGACCCTGGGCGAAATCTACGCGCACGGCTTCCGCAACGCGCACCGGCTCTCTTGGGACATGACCGACGGCACCATGTTCGCCTCCGATATCGGCATGAACCACATCGAAGAGGTCAACATCGTCCGGAACGGCGGCAACTACGGCTGGATGAAGCGCGAGGGGATCTGGGAGAACGGCGTCACGCGCGCGGGTGGCCTGCTCAACCAGCTGTTCCCGCTGCCGGCGGACGTGCTCAGCGGCAAGACGAAGGAGAAGGAGGAGTTCATCTATCCTGTCGCGATGTACGACCACAACGACGGCCAGTCGATCACCGGCGGGTTCACGTACCACGGCCGCGGCGCCGCACTCCGCGGCAAGTTCGTCGTCGGCGACATCGTCCGCGGGCGAATTTTCGCAGCCGATGTGGCGGCGCTGAAGAAAGCAGACGACGGCGTGCCGCAGACCGTCGCGCCGATCGAGGAGATCCAGCTCTATACGCGCGACGCGAGCGGCGCCCGTACGTATGTCACGCTTCGCGAGCTGATCGAAGCGACCAACGGCGCCACGGTGACGCGCGCCGACCTGCACCTCCATCGCACGCGCGACGGCGAGATCTTCGTGACGTCGCGGCAGGATGGAATGGTGCGGATGCTCGTGCCCGACGCGGGCGGGACGACGACCTCGTCGTCGGCACGGCGCTAAGCATTCTTGTCTTTGGTCTCTAGTCTTTGGTCTCTTGTCCGGACCAGAGGCTAGAGACTAGCGACGACACGACCGCGCGTCACCCACCCGACGATGCCCGCGGCGCGACGGCGGTGATTTCCACCATCAGCCTGGCGCCGGGGATTCCCGTGGGCACCGCGCGCGTGGTCCGGCACGGGCGCCAGTCGCCGAACCGATCTTCCATCCAGCGCGCGCCGCGCACCTCACCGACGCGGTTCATCACGATGATGTACCGCCACGTCAGGCCGGCGGCCTTGAGCAGCTGGTCGATGTTGTTGGCAACCATCTTTTCCTGCGCGGCGAGGTCGTCCGGCAGCCGGTAGCTGCCCGGATTCCACGGATCGAGATCGGGTGGATACGCGGTGATGCCCGGGAAGTAGACGAGATCGACATCCCGCGTGACGCGAATCCCCGGCGCCTGCGGCAGCTCCTTCAGGGCGACACCCGGCCGCAGGAGGATTGGTTCGATCCCGGGGACGGCGCCGCTCTTCGCGGCGATCGGGCGATGCGGCGCGGCGGCGGTGATCTGATACAGCACGGTCGCGCCGGGAATGCCGGTGTCGCTCACGCGCACGGTCGTGCTGCACGGCCGCCACGACTCGCCGTACTGCGCGTTGGCGTTGATCGCGCCGCCCGCCGGCGCGTTCCAGTTGACGTTGAAGACGATCCCCTGCCACGTGGTGCCGGCGGCTTTCAGCAGTCGATCCAGGTGCTCGGTGGCCAGGCGGCCCCGTTCGGCGGCCTCGGCGGGGACGGTGAACGATTCCGGATTCCACGGATCGATCTCGGGCGGATAGGCGGTCACGCCAGAGAAGAAGACCACGTCCATATCGGGGCCGATCTCGATGGCGAGCGAGAACGCCTGGCGATCGGTGACTTCCGGTCGCGGCACGACCGGGCGCAGCCCCGTAGCCTGGCGCGTTCCACGCGGATCGACCCACATCTCGATCTCCAGCCGCGCCTGTGGCGACGATAAGCCGCTCACCTGATGAATCGTCTGCGGCGGCTGCCAGCCGCCAAAATAGCCGCGGAGCACTGCCTCGATCGCCGGCGATTCCTCCATGCGCGTCTGATAGCGCGTCAGTTTGATGACGTGACGCCACCCGAGGCCGAGCCAATCGAGAATCTCCTTGTGGTTGCGCAGCGTGAGGCGCGTCTGCAGCCGGATGTCGTCGGGTTGCACGACCTCCTCGCGCGGATCGTGCGGGTGCTTGTGATAGAGCTCCATGGATGTGGCGCCGGCGTGCGGGATGATCCCGCCCGCGAGCGGCACGCGTGTGAACGGCGGGGGGAGGCCTGCGCCCAGCCGGATCTGTGCCGCGGCCGCTGCCCGCAGCGGCAGTACCGACGGCAGCGCGACCAGCGCGCGGAGCAGCGTTCGCCGATCGAGGAGGTCGGCCATTGGGGCAGAGTATAGGATGTCTGCTGTGACGGATGCAGTGATTCTCTCGGCGGTGCGCACGCCGGTCGGCCGCGCCGGCGGCGCCCTCGCGCACGTCCGCGCCGACGATCTCGCCGCGCTTGTCGTTCGGGCCGCGATCGACCGTGTGGACTTCGACCCCGCGCGAATTGACGACGTGATCCTTGGCTGTACGAATCAGGCGGGCGAGGACAACCGCAACGTCGCGCGGATGGCGGTCTTGCTGGCCGGCCTGCCGGTGGACGTGCCGGGGCAGACGGTCAATCGCCTCTGCGGCTCGGGGCTGCAGGCGGTCGCCAGTGCCGCGCAGGCGATCAAGGCTCGCGAGGGAGAGGCATTCGTTGCCGGCGGCGTCGAGAGTATGACGCGCGCGCCGTACGTGATGCTCAAACCGTCGACACCGTGGAGCCGCGGAGCGCCCGCCGTGGCCGATACGACCGTGGGCTGGCGCTTCGTGAACCCGCGCATGCCGAAGGCATGGACGATCTCGCTGGGCATGACGGCGGAGGTCGTGGCGCGGCGCTATGGCATCACGCGCGAGGAGCAGGACGCGTTCGCAGCCGAGAGCCAGCGCCGGACGGCGGCGGCCCTCAGCGACGGCGTGTTCGGCGACGAAATCGTGCCCGTGGATGGGGTGTCGGCGGACGAGCATCCCCGGCCTGACACGTCAACGGAGAAGCTGGCGTCGCTCGCTCCGGCGTTCGATGCGCAGGGGAGTGTGACCGCCGGCAACTCGAGCGGTCTCAACGACGGCGCATCGGCACTGCTCGTGGCGGCGAGCGGTATCTTCAGCACGCGGCCGTTCGCTCGCATCGTCACGACGGCGGTAGCCGGCGTCGACCCGGCATGCATGGGCCTCGGCCCGGTACCAGCCGTGCGCAAGGCGCTCGCTCGCGCCGGGCTCACGATCGACCAGATGGATCTCGTCGAGCTGAACGAGGCGTTCGCGGCACAGGCGATTGCGTGCATCCGCGAGCTGGAGCTCGATCCCGCGCGCGTGAACGTCTCCGGCGGCGCGATCGCGCTCGGCCATGCGCTCGGCTCGTCCGGCTCGCGTCTGCTCACCACGCTCGTCCACGCGCTGGCCCGCCGCAAGGTGCGGTACGGGCTCGTGACGATGTGTATCGGGGTGGGGCAGGGGATCGCAATGATCGTCGAGAGGTCCGGCTGAAGCCGGACGTCACGTACGTAGTGTCCGGCTTGAGCCGGACCCTCATACACGGCCGGACCGTCATAACCGGTCGAGCGATCCCGCCTGATCCTTGAGAAACGGGAGCGTCGCGAGGCTCACGAGCGTTGTGATGCAGGCGTATGTTGCTATCGCCGTGGACGATTGGAACGTGAGGAAGAGGTACGCGGAGACCGCGGGCGCGGGACCGCCGGCGGTGATGGCCGCCAGGTGATACCCGAGCCCCGAGCCGGTATAACGGCGCGACGCCGGAAAATTCTCGGCGATGATCGCGGCCTGCGGTCCGTACTGCAGATCCTGAAGGATGCCGTCTACGAACAATCCGAGAATCACGAGCGGTGCAGACCGGGTGTTCATCAAGGCGAAAAGGACGAACACCCACAGCCCGGTGCCGATGCACCCGATCCCGATGACACGTGTGCGTCCCAGGCGATCGGAGACGTAGCCGGCGAGCGGCAGCATCGCCAGCGAGCCGACGGCGCGGATCGACACCGCATCGAGCAGGTCTCCGCGATCCATGCCGAGCACCTGCGTGCCGTACGTGAGGATGTACGTGGTCGTGATGTAGAACGGCGCCAGCTGCCCGGTCCGCAGCAGCATCGTCTTCAGCACTTCGCGCCAATTCGTCTTCAGCACCTCGACGACCGGCGCGCGGACGATCTTGCGCTGCTCCTTGATCGCCGTGAACACAGGCGATTCGAGCGTGCCCAGGCGCACCCAGAGCCCGATGAGGATCAGCACGATGCTCGCGAGGAACGGTACGCGCCAGCCCCAGTCGAAGAACGCGGCCTCGTCGACCGAGGAGCTCATGATCGACAGCGCGCCGTTGGCCATGATCGTACCGAGCGGGGAGCCCATTTGGGCGAAGCTGGTGGCGAACCCTCGACGCCCCGGCTTCGCCCATTCGCCGGCCATGAGCACCGAGCCGCTCCATTCGCCGCCGACCGCAATGCCCTGCATCGCCCGCAGGAGAGTGAGCAGCACGGCGCCCCACATCCCAATCCGCTCGTAGGTGGGCAGCAGGCCGATGATCATCGTCGACACGCCCATCAACAGCATCGTGACGACGAGGAGCGCCTTGCGGCCGATGCGGTCACCCCAGTGGCCGAAGAGTGCGGCACCGAATGGCCGTGCGGCGAAGCCCGCGAAGAAGGTGGCGTAGGAAAGGATGCTGCCGATCGCCGGGTCGAGATTGGTGAAGAAGAGCCGCGGGAAGATCAGCGCCGCCGCGACGCCATACAAGTAGAAGTCGTACCACTCGACCGTCGTGCCGACGGTCGACGCGACGACTGCGCGAACGAAGTAGCGGCGCCTGACGCGCTCGTCGAGCTCGGTCAACGGGCGGGCTTCATGCCAGCCGCCTCGAGAACGCGGACGGCGGTCGCACGTCGCAGGAAGGCGACGAGGGCGGCCGCGGCGCCGGGCGCGTGCGCCCGGGCGGCGATACCGGCCGTCATCACCACCGGCCGCTGGAACTGTGACGGGAGCAGCCCGAGCACCGCCACACCCGGCACCCCCTGAATCTCGCTGAGCGGCAGCAGCACGAGCTCATTTTCCCCACGGGCGACGGTTTCCGACGCCACCCCGGGGACGCGCTGCACGACGATGCGGGACGCGAGCTCGTGGCGGATGCCGAGCGCGTCGAGCATGGCGAGGTTCGCCGCGCTCGCGGCGCCACCCTCCGTCCACGTGAGCGACTGTGCCGCGAGGAGCCGGCGCTTGATGGCGTCGGGCGTGCTGATGTCGGCGCGGGGTGTGCCGGCGCGGACGCCGACGGCGAGGTCGATCGAGGCCAGATCCTGACGCGTGCCCGCACGCACCGTCCCCGCTCGAATCAGCTCCTCGATGAGCTCGGGTGTCAGGATCGCCACGTCGAACGCCTCGCCCTTGTCGATCGACTGCTTGTGCGACGCCGACGAGGAGAACCGGATGGCGAGACGCCGACCGAGCGAACGCTCGGCGTCCGGCACGAGCCGCTCCAGCGCCGCTTTGATGCCGTTGGACGAGAGCACGCGCAGCGGCGGGTTCGCTGCGCTCTGTGCGTCGGCCCGAACCGCAAGGAGCGAGCACAGCGCCGCTAGGATGAGACCGGACATCCGCACGCGCGGATTATACGGGCTATTATGACGACCCTATGAACAAAGTTCTGTCCGGCGCCGAGGATGCGGTGGCCGCGATTCCCGACGGCGCCAGCATCATGATTGGCGGCTTCGGGCTGTGTGGCATCCCGGAAAACCTGATTCGCGCGCTGCACGCGCGCGGCACGCGCCGTCTGACGATCATCAGCAACAACGCCGGCATCGACGGCTTCGGCGTCGGTGTGCTGCTGGCGGCGAAGCAGATCGCGAAGGTCGTCGCGACCTACGTGGGCGAGAACGCCGAGTTCGAGCGGCAGATCAAGGACGGTGAGCTCGAGGCCGAGCTCGTGCCGCAGGGGACATTCTGCGAACGCATCCGTGCGGCCGGCGCCGGCATTGGCGGGTTCTACACACCCACGGGCGTCGGGACGATCGTTGCTGAGGGAAAGGAGACGCGGGTGATCGGTGGCCGGGCGTACCTCTTGGAGTTGCCGCTGCGGGCCGACTTTGCGTTCGTCAAGGCATTCCGCGGCGATCGCCTCGGCAACCTGGTCTACCGGAAGACCGCGCGCAACTTCAATCCCGTGATGGCGCCGGCGGCCGAAGTGACCATTGCCGAGGTCGAGCAGCTCGTCGAAGCCGGTGAAATCGATCCCGACAGCGTCGTCACGCCGGGGATCTACGTCACGTACATCTTTCAGGGGAGCGCGTACGAAAAGCGCATCGAGCGTCGCACGACGCGGCCTCGTGAATCAGCCGCATGACGTCGGGAGAGAAGCGTGAGCGCATCGTGCGCCGTGTGGCACGCGAGCTGCGCGATGGCGACTACGTGAACCTCGGCATCGGCCTGCCGACGCTTGTGGCGACCTACATTCCGCCCGGCATCGACGTCGTCTTCCATTCGGAGAACGGCATGCTCGGCGTCGGCCCGTATCCGCTCGACTCCGAGGTCGACGCCGATCTGATCAATGCGGGCAAGGAAACCGTGGCCGAGCTGCCCGGCGCCGCCTACTTCGACGGCGCGGCGTCGTTTGCCATGGTGCGCGGCGGCCATATCGACGTCACGGTGCTCGGCGCCCTTCAGGTCGACCGGGAGGGGAATCTGGCGAACTGGATGATTCCCGGGACCATCGTGCGCGGGATGGGCGGCGCGATGGACCTGGTGGCCGGCGCCCGGCGGGTCATCGTGGCGATGGAGCACACGACGCGCGCCGGGGAGCCCAAGATTGTGGAGCGGTGCACGCTTCCGCTCACCGGGACGCGCGTCGTCCATCGAATCGTGACCGAGCTGGCAGTTATCGACGTGACGCCGGCTGGGCTGGTGCTGCGCGAAATTGCCGTCGGCACCGGCCTTGACATCGTGCGGCGCGCGACTGGCGCGCCGCTCGCGGTCGAAACCGCGCCCGATGCATTTTCATAGGTTTGCGATAGAATCCCGAGTGCCGAGGAGGGCTATCCTGTCATGAAAAAACTGAGCGCCGCCGTAGCGGCATTGATCGTTCTGGTCGCGGTCGCTGGCTTCGCCCAGCAGTCCCAGAAGGGCGGTGGCGACATCACCGGACCGTACGAGCTGGTGGCCGGCTGGCCGCAGAATTGGTGCGGCGCGGGCCATGTGATCGGCTCGACGTCCGGCATCTGGGCCGAGTCGCCGGATCGCGTGCTCATCTTCGCGCGCGGCTGTCTGCCCGAACTGAAGGAACCGGGCGACCTGGTTCCGGAGCGCAACGCCTCGGGCTATGACCTTTCGCAGAAGGATCCGGCCCGCCACCCGCGGTGGGATCACATCATCAACTTCGTCGACCGCAACGGCCGGCTCATCGAGTCGTGGGAGCAGCACAACAAGATGTTCCGCCGCCCGCATCGCGTGCTCGTGAGCCCGTACGATCCCGAGCGTCACTACTGGATCGTCGACGACGGGATGCACGCGATCTACAAGTTCACGCGCGACGGCAAGCTCGTGCAGACGATCGGCACCCCGGGCATGCAGGGCAACGACGAGTCGCACTTCGCGCGGCCGACCGACATCGCCTTCCTGCCCGACGGCACCTTCTTCATCAGCGACGGCTACATCAACACGCGCGTCGTGAAGTTCACGCGCGATGGCAAGTACGTCACGTCGTGGGGCATGCGCGGCAATCCGCCCAACGAGACGCGGCCGTACTACATGAACACCGTGCACGCGATCGTGTCCGACAAGAATCGCCGGCTGTACGTCAGCGACCGCGCGAACCATCGCATCCAGGTGTTCGACGAGAACGGCAAGTTCCTCGACGCATGGACGGGCGTGCCGCTGCCGTACTCGCTGCTGCTGACCGACGACGGGTTCCTCTGGTCGGCGTCCGGCCAGACACAGAAGTTCACCAAGTACGACCTCAACGGGCGTCTCCTCGAGGCGTGGGGCACGTTCGGTACCATCCCGGGCGGGTTCTGGGGTGTGCACCAGTTCCACGTCGACAGCGAGAACAACCTGTACACGGCTGACGTGCACGTCGGCCGGCCGCAGAAGTTCCGTCCGCGGGCGAACCTGCCGTCGTCCGAGCGCGGCCGGCTGATCACGCAGCCGATTCGCCCGGTGCGCACGGTCACGACGTCGTCCAGCAACTAAGTCGCGGTGTCAGAGCCCGCAGGCCGGGGCCGCAAGGCCCCGGCCTCCTCGGCGGGCTCACGACCCGTCTACGTTCTCCACCGCGAAGCTGCGCGAGAGTGACGGCGATGTCTCCGGTTGTACGAGCCGTGTTGGTCGCTGCGTGCGCCTGTGTGCCGCTGGCGACGATCGTCGCGACCCAGCAGGCACCGGCGCGTCCTGCGTGGCTCGAGCCTTATCGCGAGACTGCCGCGCGGCTGGTGCAGGCTGCCACCGGCGATCAGTTCGCGTGGCGCCGGCTCGCCGAGTTGACCGATACGTTCGGCCACCGCCTGAGCGGGTCCGAGAACCTCGAGCGCGCGATCGCGTGGGCTCTCGAGGCGATGCGGCGCGACGGGCTCGAGAGCGTGCGCTCCGAGCCGGTCATGGTGCCGCGCTGGGTGCGCGGGAGCGAAAGCGCCGAAATCATCTTCCCGCCGAAGCACTCGCTCGCCATGCTCGGGCTCGGCGGCTCGGTTGCCACGCCGCCAGGCGGCGTCGAGGGCGAAGTCGTCGTCGTGGGTGCGTTCGAGGAGCTGCGCTCGCGTGCGGCCGATATCCGCGGGCGCATCGTGCTCTTCAACGCACCATTCACCACCTACAGCGACACCGTGGCGTACCGCACCGGCGGCGCGCGCGCCGCGTCGCAGCTCGGCGCCGTGGCGGCGCTCATCCGGGCCGTCGGTCCGACCGGCCTGCGGACGCCTCACACCGGGAGCGTCCAGTACGGACAAGGTATTTCGCCTATTCCAGCGGCGTCCATTTCGGCCGAAGACGCCGACCGCATTGCCCGGCTGAGCGCCCGCGGCGTCCGCGTGCGGGTCCGGCTCACGATGGAAGGGCGCAGCGAGCCGGATGTCGAGTCAGCGAACGTCGTCGGCGAGTTGCGCGGGCGCGAACGGCCCGAGGAGATAGTGCTCCTCGGCTGCCATTACGATTCCTGGGACGTCGGCACCGGAGCCTCCGACGATGCCGTCGGCTGCATCATCACGTGGGAGGCAGCGCGGCTGATGATAAAGCTGGGGATCCGGCCGCGGCGGACGGTCCGCATCGTGCTCTTCACGAATGAGGAGAACGGTCTCCGCGGCGCCACCGCGTATGCCGCCAAGCATGCCGCCCACGCGAGCAATCACGTGTTCGCGCTCGAGGCCGACTCGGGTGTCTTCGAGCCGTCGAGCCTCGGGTTCTCCGGGAGCGCGGCAGCCCGGAACATCGTCCGCGATATCGGCACGCTGCTCGCGCCGCTCGGGATGAGCGACATCGTGGCCGGCGGGGGTGGCGCCGACATCGGCCCGATCGCGCAGGCCGGCAACGCGCCGATGATGGCCTATCTGGGGAATCCGAGCCGCTACTTCGCGATCCACCACACGCCCGCCGATACCGTCGAGCGCATTGCGCCCGAGGAGGTGTCGAAGGCGGCGGCGGCGATTGCCGTGATGGCGTACGTGATCGCGGAAATGCCGGAACGCCTGCCGCGGTAGACCACGAAGCTCACGAGATCTCGAATGCGACCGAGGCGGCCACAGGCGCTGATCGTCAGCGCAATTCGGTCAACGTGACGTCAAGGCGCCGCGCTTGGCGCGCGCTGCGCTGCCACTGCACGAGGATGGGGCTCTGGTAGGTCCCCTCGATGAAGCCGTGCGTCCCGTCTTCCCGCTCCGACACGAGCAGGCTGACCGACCGGCGCATCCGCAGGAACCGCGCGGCAGGCACGGCGAGCGTGCGCGCGAGGAGCTTCTCGATAATCGATCCGCGCAGGCCAAGGGTGTCGAGGCTCTTGTTGAGCACACGCACGAAGTCGTACTTGGCGTAGTCGAGCGTCTTGGCCGGCACCGCCCGCGGGTTGGCGAGGGCGTGGCGGCTCTTCTCGGCGAAGAAACGCAGCGGGTTCCTGAGCACTTCGGCGAGATCGTGCTTCATCAGCAGCGTCTCGTACTCGTTGATCGTCAGCGCCGAATGCCGCTCCGCCGGATCGAGCACGATGCGCAGCCGCCCCTTGCCGATCCCTGCCGCGGCGACGAACTCCGAGAGCTGCTGGTAGAGACCGATGCGCGGATCCTTCAGGTTGATCGAATCGATGGGGTGCGCCGAGACCGGTACCTCAATGTAAGTGGTGCCGACGACGCGCTCGGCGTTGAAGCCGATCAGCCGTGCAAGCCGGCGCCGCGGTCTGCCCTCGACGATGCCGTCGAGATCGACGAAAAACACCGACTCGCCGGGGCGATTCGGATGCGTGACACACGCGCGCAGACCGCCGGCGATGAACGCCAGGTGCGAGTCGGCGTTGCGCGGCTCCGAGGCGCGCTGCACCGGGTCGAGGTCGCCGCGCCGCTCGAGCCGATCGTGCTCGTAGCCGGCCCCTTCGGGAAAAAGGGCGCGGAACGCTTCCAGATAGCTGGGGACGCTCTCCGGGCGCAGACGCGCGGCCAGGCTGCGATCGAGAAACCCGGCCGTCGTGTGTGATGACCAATAGAGGCACTGCGGGTACGCAGCAAACGCTTCGTGGGCGGCTGCACAGTGGGAGCGCAACTCGAGGACGTCGAATCGGGCCCTCGGGACGAGCTCAAGCGTGACGTCGAGCGGCCGCGAGGCCGCGAGCCTCTGATGGGACAAGCGAGCGATACAGTAGGGTAGCACAGCGGACCTGCCTTCGCGTTTCACGCGCTTCGGCGGGCACGCTACGATCGGGTGCATGAGCTTTCGGCGGCGCCTCCTCGTCGTCGCCGCGGCCGTGGCGGCGACCGGGGCGGCACTCGTGCTGCTGCTGCACGCACCGCCGGTCCGTCGCGCCGTGCTGCGGTACGCGCTCCCCGAGCTCGAGCGGCAGTACGGCCTGCGCCTCGACGCGTCCCGCCTCGACTACAACTTCGCCACGCTGCGGATCGGGCTGGCCGACGTGCGCCTCGCGGCGCCCCACAGCCTCGATGAGCCGTTCTTTTCCGCCGCGTACGTCTCCGTTACGCTCGCGCGGACGTCGCTCCTCGGCTCCCTCGCCTTCGATGAGATCGCCGCGACCAACGCGCGCGTGCTGATGCGGCGCCGGCCGGACGGATCGACGAACCTGCCGAACCCGTCGGGCGCACCTGACGAGGATCCGCCGCCCTTGCGCGTCAATCGGATCGATGTGCCGCAGATCGCTCTCGATCTTCGCGACGAGCAGGAGGCGCGCTTCTTGTGGATCCCCTCGCTGGCGATTCAGCTCACGCCGGATGCCGGATTCGTGCGCATGGCGCGCGAGGCGGAGCTGCATACGGAGACGCAGCTCACGAGCGTGAACCGACTCGAGGGCGACGCCGCCTTCGACGGCCGGACGCTGCGCGTCGCGAACCTGCAGCTGGAGCTGAACGAGCTGGACGCACAGCTCGATGGGTCGCTGACGTTCATCGCGCGAGACCCGGCAGTCGACCTGACCGTTCGCGGCACTGGCGACGCGACGCGCCTCGCCCGCTGGGTCGTCGTCAACGGCGACCTCCCTCGCGGCGATATCGCGTTCGACGCCGCGGTTGCCGGTTCGCTCGACACGCTCGTTACGCAAGTACGCGTGACGAGCGACCAACTCGCGGTGGGCAACATCACGACGAGCGATCTGCTCGTCCGCGCGCACATCGTTCCCGATCGAGCGGAGGTTCAGGAGCTCCGATTCGGATTCGAAGGCGGCCAGATCACCGCCACGGCGATGCTGCCTTTCGCCTCCGACGCAGAAGGCCGGCTGGCGGGCTCGTGGAGCGGCATCGACGCCGCGTCGGCTACCCGAGTGTTCGCGCCCGACGCGGCGGTCCTGCCGTCCGGTTCGGTCTCGGGGCGCGTTGATGCGAAGGGACAGGGAGCAGATCCGCTCGCGTGGTCCACCGTGATCGGCCTCAACGTCGCGCCAGGGGCAAACGCCCACGGACGGATTGCCCTCTCCGGCGATGGGTCGATCGAGCTCAACAAAGGTATCTGGCGACTCACGGCCCGCCAGGTGCTCGGCGGAGTCGTGCCGACGACGTTCAGGCTCGGTGGACGTCTTCCCAGTGGCACCGCTGCGGACGACTTCGCCGACGGGACGATTCGTCTAGGCGCGACGGAACTGCCCGCCCTCGCGAGCCTCCTGCGCACCACCGGCATCGCCGAGGTGCCGGCGGACGCGCTGGCGGCCGGGACGCTGGAAGGTGAGTTGCGACTGAGTGGCCGAACGGCCGATTTGCGAATCGACGGACGCGCGTCGGTCCGCGATCTGAGAGGGTCTCAGTTCGAGGTGGCGTCGCTCGACGCGACCGCATCCGGCCGCCCAGCGGAGGCACGGTTTGATCTTGTTGTCGAGGCGCCGCAGGCGGTCGTGATGGGGCAGACGGTGACCGCCCTGCGGGCCGCCGGGCGGCTCGCTGGAGACGTTCTTGACCTCGAGGAGATCTCGGTACGGCAGCCGTCGAATACTGGCGTGCTGACCGCCGATGGCGCCTACAGCCTGCGCACGCGTCGGTATGTGCTCGCGGTGGAGGGACGGGACTGGCAGCTGGTTCCGACGGCCGACCAGTCGATCGCCGGGCGTGCGGCGCTGCGGTTTGCCGGCGAGGGGAGCATCGATGCGCCGCGGGGTCTGGGCGAGCTCACGTTGCGCGACGTTGTGTGGGACGAACGCGCGCTGGGCCTCGTCGAGGCGACGATCGCGCTCGAGGGGCGAACGGCGACGATTCAGGCGTCCGCGCCCGAATTTGCCGCGAGCGCCGATGCGCGCGTCGCCATCGACGCACCGTACGCCGCGACGGTCGACGTGCGGGCGGAGAAGCTGTCACTCGCACGCGTGCTGGAAGGGATCGAGACGGCCACGCCGCTCTCTGGTGAAACAACGGTCATGGGGCACGCGGAGTTGTCGCTCGAGGAATGGCGAAGCGGGTCCGCGACGCTGGAGGTCCCGTCGCTCGAGGCCCGCGCCGGAGACCTCGCGATTCGGCTCGCCGAGCCCGCGCGTGTGCGGTATGAAGGCGAGCGGGTTCACGTCGACCGTTTGGAAGCGGAGGCGGGCGATACGAGGATCTCGGCCTCCGGAGATCTGTTGGTCCGGCTGCCCTCCTCGGCGCTCAGGTCCGGGCCGAACCCTCCGTACGATTCGAACGGGATCGTCGTCACGATGACGGGTGATGTGGTGGAAGTCGCACGCGCGGCGGCCGCCACGGGGCTGGTGGACGTACCCGTGACCGGCGGGGCAGGACCCGTGGCACTGCTCGCGCGCCTGACGGGTGCGCTCGAGGCGCCAGTGGTTGCGGCCGATCTGGAAATCGGCCCCGGATCGATCGTGCTGGAGGGTTTTCCGCAGATCTCCAACGTCCGCGTTCGGGTGCATGCCGAAGAAGGCTGGTTCGAGCTGCGCGAGGGGCTGGCGTCGTACCAGCACGCGGACCTGACGGTCAGCGGCAAGGCGCCACTGTCCCTGTTCACAGACGAACGGAGGCCCGGTGCTTCGGGACCCGGTGCGCCTGCTGATGAGAACGCTGTCATCCGCGCCAGCGCCGCCAATCTGACACCCGCGGTGCTGGCGCCGTTCCTCGATGGTGATACGGCGGGACAGTTGGAAGGATCCATCGACGCAACGCTCGACGCCGCAGCCTCGAGGCTCGATCTTGCCGCGGTGACCGGCGAGTTCCGGATCGATCGGTTCGACCTCCGGATCGCCGACCTCCTCGTCACACAGCGCGTGCCGACGCGGATCGTCGCGCGCGACGGCTTCGCGCGGGTCGAGGCGTGGGACTGGACCGGGCAGGGGGCGACACTGTCGGTCCGCGGGCAGATGCGCCTCGACGACCGTCAGGCCGCCATCCTCGCCAACGGCGCACTCGATCTGCGGGTGCTGACGCCCTTCGTGCGCGACGCGGGGTTCTCGACGGCGGGGCGGCTAGAGCCGCGCTTGTCGATTACCGGCGCGATCGACGATCCGCGCGTCGACGGTGATCTCATGCTGAGCGACGGTGAGATCCGCGTCACCGACCCGCGTGTGCTCGTCTCGGATCTCGCCGCGCGCACGATCGTGACGCGCACGACCGCGCGCATCGGCTCGATCACGGGGTCGGTCAACGGGGGCGCGCTGACGGGCAGCGGTCAGGTTGACTACACGCCGGAGGCCGGGCTCGACGCGCAGCTCTCGGCCGCTGTCCGCAGCATGGCGCTCGAGTTCCCACAAGGGCTGCGCAGCGAGCTCGACGCGGATCTGACGCTGAACGCCAGTGAGTCGGCAGGGCGACTGGCCGGCACAGTCACGGTTCTTCGCAGCACCTACCGCGAGCCGATGGCTGTGGTGACCGGCGTGTTGGCGGGGCTGCGCACGCAGCGCATCGCCGCCGCCGCCGCGCCGTCGCCAGCACTCGACGCGCTCGCGCTGGATGTCCGCCTCCTCACCGACGAAGACGTCATCGTCGACAACAACTACGCGCGGGTCCAGCTCGGCGCAGATCTTCGCGTCATCGGCACCGCATCGGTCCCCGCGATGTCCGGGCGGGCCGAACTGCGGGAAGGCGGTCAGCTCTTCGTCGGCCGCAACGTCTACACCGTGAACTTCGGCACAATCGATTTTTCGAATCCCGTCGCGATTGAGCCGCTCCTGAACGTCGAGGCGGTGACCCGCGCGGGTGGTGAAGAGGTCGAGGTGACCATCACCGGCTCGCCCGAAAGTCCTGCGGTGGCCCTCAGCTCGCCGTCGAATCCCGAGCTCGGGCAGGCGGAGCTCGCGTCACTGCTCCTCACCGGGCGACGGCTCGAGGACCTGGCTCCTGGAGATGCAGCGTTTGTCGGCACGCAGGTGCTCGGCACCTTTTCGGCCGAAGTGCTCGGGTTCGCGAGCCGGGCGGTGGGCCTCGACACGCTGCGGTTGGGCGGCGTGGAGGGGAGCGCCGTGCGTCGCGATCCCACGGCAGTCGCCACCGAGCTCGATCCGACGACCCGGCTGACGTTCGGCAAGAGCATCGGGAGCGACGTCGACGTGACGTTCTCGCAGAGCCTGCGCCACGGGGACGCACAGACGTGGATAGTCGACTACCTGCCGGCGCGCGGCCTCGAACTGCGGCTCGTGTCGGACGACGACGACCTGCGGTCGTACGGGTTTCGTCACGACGTGTCGCTCGGCGGCGTGGCACGTCAACCGAGGCCGGACCTCGGCGACCGGCGGGCAGACCGACGGGTCTCGAGCATTGATGTGTCCGGCGAGATCGGACTCCCCGAAGCCCGCGTCCTGGACGAGCTGGACGTCGAACCGGGCGATCGCTTCGACTTCGCGCGGTGGCTGGACGAGCGCGACCGGCTCGAAGTGCTCTATCGGCGCGAGGCGTACCTGACCGCGCGCATCAGCGCCCGGCGAGCAGACACGCCCGAAGGCGTCGCGCTGACATATGCGATTACCGCGGGTCCCCAGACGAGGATTGAGCTGGTTGGCCTCGACGCGGAGGGTCCGCTGCTGGCAGCGCTCGAGACGGCCTGGACGCAGTCGGTGTTCGACGATTTCCTGCTGGACGAGGCGGCGCAGATCGTGCGCGGGCGGCTGGCGCGCGACGGTTATCTGCAGCCTTCGATCGAGGCGCGTATTGCTGAAGGCCCAGGTACGAGGACACTGACGATCGTCGTCGACCGGGGCGCCCGCAGCACGATGACGACGATCCGCGTCGAGGGGACCCCGCCAGACCTTACTGCGGCGATCGTCGCGCATCTGAAGGCGCGCGGGTTGGTTGGAGGCCCCCTGTCGGACCCGGGCGCGGTCGAACGTGAGGTCACGACATATCTTCAAACCCGTGGGCACGTGGGCGCGCGCGTGACGGCTGGTGCGCCGATTTTCGAGGGCGCGGCCGCGACCCTGCCGGTGACGGTCGAATCCGGGCCGGCGTATTCAGTCGCGGGCGTCCGGTTCGAGGGGGCGTCGGGCCTCCCCGACGACGATCTTCGCAAAGCGACCGCGCTCGATGCCAGCGCTCCCTACGATCCCGCGCTCGTTGAAGCGGCGCGTGATCGTCTCGTCGCGGTCTATCGTCGAGAGGGGTTTGCCACGGCGACGGTCGCCGCGAAACCGGACGTGCGGCCTGCCGCCGCGAGCGTCGAGGTTGCCTTCGTCGTCACCGAAGGCCCGCGCCAGACGCTCGGCGAGATCGTCGTCAGCGGGAATCGGACGATCGATGCCGACGTCATCGTGCGCGCCATCCGGCTCCAGCGCGGTGCCCCGCTGCGGGCCGACGACGTGCTGCAGGCGCGGACGCGTGTCTTCGACACGGGTCTGTTCCGCCGTATCGACATCGCGTCGGAACCGATGGAGCCGACGGAGCGACGGCGTCTGCGCGTCACCGTCGAGGAGTGGCCGGCTGCCCGGCTGCGCTACGGTTTCGTGGTCGCCGAGGAGCGGCCGGAGGACAGCCCCGAAGGCCGCGACCTGGTGCCGGGCATCTCGGCCGACCTCACACGCCGGACGCTCTTCGGCCGCGCGATCGCGACCGGCGGCGCCGTCGAGTGGCAGCGGCGTGAACGACGCGGCCGCGCGTTTGTCAATACGCCCACGTTCAGGGGCCTGCCGGTCGAGTCGTCGTTGGTGGCAGAGCGCTCCAGTGAGGAGTTCGACGCGGTAACACTCGTCACCAATCGCAGCAGCATCACGTGGGAGCAGCGCACGCGCGTGGTGCGGAACCTGAGCCTCTCCTACGCGTACACCTTCGAGCGGAATCACACGTTCGACACGAAGCCGCCCGACCCGTTCTTGCCGGCGTTCGACATCACGATCAACATCGCCAGGCTCAACGCGGCCGGAGCGTGGGACACGCGGGACGACCCGTCGGATGCGAGGCGTGGGCTGCTGGCGTCATGGAGCTTCGAGGCCGCCCCGGAGGCGGCTGGCTCCGACATCCGCTTCGTCCGGCAGCTCTGGCAGGCATACTACTTCAGGCCCTGGCGCAACATCGTGTTCGCCTCTGCGGCTCGGACGGGCGTCGTGGTACCGCTCGGCGACCAGGAGTTGATTCCTTCGGAGCGGTTCTTCGCCGGCGGCTCGCGTACGGTGCGCGGCGTGGCGGAAGGCGCGCTCGGTCAACGCGACTTCTTCGGCTTTCCGACCGGCGGGCAGACGATGGTCGTGCTGAACCAGGAAGCGCGGCTCCCCATCTACCGGTGGGTGCGTGCTGTCTCGTTCGTGGACGCCGGCAACGTCTTCACGCGACCGCGCGACGCGACCCTACGCGATCTGGTCGGCTCACTGGGCATCGGCCTTCGGCTGACAACGCCGTTCGCGCTGCTGCGTGTGGATTATGCGCGCCCGGTCTGGGGAACTACGCAGAAGACCGGGCGCTGGACCTTTGGAATCGGACAAGCGTTCTAAAACCCAACACCCGAAGCCTAGCGCCCTCTCACCGTCTTCATGATCTGCAGCACTTCGGGCCGCTCCGGCGCTTCGGGCGCAAGCTTCAGGAATTGCTCGAAGTGGATCGCCATCCGATCGGGGCGTCCCGCGCGGTAATGCATCAGGCCGCCGTAGTAATGCGCGTAGGCGACCGACGGGTTCAGCTCCGCGGCGCGATCGAACGCCTCCGAAGCTGCGCGCCAGTCTTCGCGCTTGGCGAGCACGAACCCGAGCTGGTAGTGCGCCTCGGCGAGCCGTGGCGCGAGCGACACAGCCCGCTGCGCCGACTCGAGCGCAGGCCCGGTGGCCTCGTCGAGCATCTGCTGTCCGGAGAGCCCGATAAAGTGCCACGGGTCGTTCTCGGCGCGCGTGGCAAGCTGCGCGTACGCGGCCCGCGCCTCGCCCGTGGCGCCGAGCTTCTGATGGCTCTGGGCGGCCGTGTAAATGACGGCGGGGGCCGCGTCGCCACTCGCGCTCTCGACGACCTGCTGGAAGCGCCCCGCCTCGAACATCTTGCGGACTTCGGCGGCGTCCTGCCCTTCGGCCTCGTTCGGGGCATGGGCAGAGACGAGCGCCGGGATCAAAAGAAAAGCAAAAGCTAGCGTCTTCATGGTACGGCACGTGTGCGCTTCTCATGCCAACGGTGACGCCCTTCGAACGTTATGTAAAACGCACGGATGAGCTGGCGGCCGCGGCGCGTCTGTCCGGTTTTTACATCGGCGACGATGCGACGGCGGGCCTGGGCCTCGTGGCGGCCCTGGGTGGAGGTGGTCGACGCCGGCGACCCCGTGTCGCTCGAGACGGCCTTGCGCCACGGCGGCGCCGCGGCATCCACGTCGTCTCGGCCATCTGTGGGCGGCGGTGTCGAGGAGGGCTCGCTTCGAGCACTTTCTCGTGAAGGGGGGCGGGTATAGCATCTGGGCGGCGTGCTCGTCTCCTTTCTCGTCTGGCTCGAATCGACCGCCTTCAGCGTGTGGATGCGCGAGTCGCCGTCGGTCTTCGCGTTTCCGATGATCCTGGCGGCGCACACGCTGGGCCTCGTGCTGCTCGCCGGGATCGACATCGCGCACAAGCTCCGAGTACTGGGCGTGGCGCCGCACGTGCCGGAGGCGACGTTCGACCGGTTTCTTCCTTTCATGTGGCTGGGTCTGTGGGTCAACGTCGCATCCGGGATCGCGCTCTTCGTCGGCTATCCGACGAAGGCGATCACCAACGAGCTGTTCTTTGTGAAGCTGGCGCTCATCGCCTCGGCCGTGGTGCTCATCAAAGTGATTCGCCGCCCCGATCGCCGTGCGCCGCGCGCGCTGGCCGTCTTGTCGATTGCCTTCTGGGTCGCGACGATCGCGGCCGGCCGCTTCCTCGCATACACCTATCACTATCTCGACGTCGACGACCTCATCTCGGGGCGGCGTCGTCCCTGAAGGCTCTCATGAGCGAGTGGCAACTCTGGCTGGAGCGCTTGCTGTTGACGGCGGAACCGGTGGCGGCGTTCATGCGCACCGCTTGGGGATGGCCGACGATGGAGAGCGTCCACTTCGTGGGCCTCACCATGCTCTTCGGGTCGATTGCGGTGTGGGATCTGCGGCTCATCGGGATGGCGTCGAGTGTGCCGATCGCGGCCTTTCACCGGCTCGTGCCGTTCTCCGTGCTAGGGTTCGCGCTGAATGCGGCGAGTGGCTCGACGTTTCTGATGACCGAGCCGGATCAGTACATCTACAACCCGGCGTTTCACTTCAAGGTGCTGTTCCTCACGCTTGCCGGTGTGAACATCATGGTGTTCTACGCGCTCTTCTTCCGACGCGTGCGAGCGCTGGAGGGCGGCGCGAGGGCCCCGGCGGCCCTCAAGGTGATTGGCGCGGTGTCGCTCGTCTGCTGGGCCGCGGTGATCATCTGCGGTCGGTTGATCACGTTCTACCGGCCGGCCGGCTGCATTCCAGATCAAGCCGTCGGCTTCATCGCCACCTGTATCGTCCGGTAGCTACGCCGCGACCTCGTCGTCGCCTGGGAATCCGTGCTGCGCGCGACCCGCGGGTCCCTCGTGCTGCGCGGTCGTTTTGTACAGCTCGAACCGGCCGTCGGTCGCCACGTCTCGCACGCGGCGGCGGAGCGCCTCCATGGCGTGCTTCGACATCGGCCTGAAGCCGGCCGCGACCCTGAGGTTCTGCCGCAGGACGCGCATCGAGTCGATCCCGCTGATGGTCGTCGCGACCGGCAGGCTCATGGCATAGCGGAGCGCCGCCTCCGCCGTGACCACTTTCCTCTTCAGCGGTCGGCCGTCGCCGCTGAGGCTCTTCATGCCGAGCGCGGCGATGCCACGTGACACGAGCACCGGCAGCACGTTCTGCTCGAAGGAGCGGAAGGAGGCATCGAAGCAGTTGAGCGGCAGCTGACACGTGTCGAAGGAAAGCTCGTGCGCGAGCATCGCCAGGTGGATGCTGGGATGCTTGTGGCCCGTGAAGCCGATGAAGCGGACCTTGCCCTGGCGTTTCGCGTCGAGGAGCGCTTCGACCACGCCGCCGCGCACGAAGTGGCGCTCGGGGTCGTTGTCGTACACGCATTCGTGAATCTGCCAGAGATCGAGGACGTCGGCTCGCAGCCGCCGCAGCGACTGGTCGAGCTGCCGCATCGCCTCGCGCTTGCCGCGGCCGTGCGTGCAGACCTTCGTCATCAGGAACACGCGCTCGCGGCGGTCGGCAATCGCCTTGCCCATGATCGTCTCCGACCGGCCCTCGTGGTACTCCCACGCGTTGTCCATGAACGTGATGCCCGCATCGATCGCCGCGTGCGTGATGCGGATCGCTTCTCGCTCGCTCCCGAGCTTGCCGAGGTGGTAGCCGCCGAGGCCGAGCGCCGACACCATCACGCCGGTGGCGCCGAGCGGCCGAAGCGGAACGTCAGAAGCCATGCTGCGCTCCAGTGAGACTGAGATTGAGTCTCGGATGCAAGCGGCGGTCTTGGATGCATGATGCTTGATCATGTGCGCGCGTCGCACGTACGATCGCTGGCGTGCGGTCCCGTGACCGCAGCGAGGAGGCGGCATGCGTGGCAACGACAAGGTCATAGCTGAGCTGAACGAGGCGCTTCGCGAGGAGCTGACGGCCATCAACCAGTACTTCGTGCACGCGGAGATGTGCCACAACTGGGGGTATCACAAGCTCGGCTCCTACATCCGCAAGCAGGCGATCGACGAGATGAAGCATGCCGAGCAGCTGATCGAGCGGATTCTCTTCCTCGACGCGATGCCCAAGATGGACTACCTGCCGCTCACCATCGGTCAGACCGTACGCGCACAGATCGAGTCCGATCTCAAGCTCGAGGTCAATGCGGTCGCGATGTACAACAAGGCCATCCGTGTCTCCCGCGACGAGGGCGACGACCAATCGCGCGACCTGTTCTCGAGGCTCCTCAAGGACGAGGAAGAGCACGTCGACTGGCTCGAAGCCCAGCTCCACATGATCAAGGAGATGGGCTACGAACGGTATCTGACGTTGCAGGCCGAGGGCGCGAACGAGTAAGCGACGACCAGCGGCGAGCGGCTACCGGCTAGCTCGCCGACGCCTCAACCGTGATCGCGACGTTGCCGCGAATCGCGTTCGAGATCGGACATCCCTTTTCGGCCCCCGTAGCGAGCTCCTGAATCTTGCCGCGGTCGATGCCCTCGAGCCCTTCGACGACCGCCTTCAGGTGCGACGACACGACCTTGAGGCCTGCGTCGCTCTTGTCGCCGGTGACGGTCGCGGTCACGCGCACGCGACGCGCCTTGCCGCCCTGCTTGCCGAGGGTGTTCACGAGCACCATCGCGTAGCAGACGGCGTGCGACGCCGCCATGAATTCTTCGGGGGTGGTCTTGCCGTCGCCTTCTTCGGCAATCCGGCTGGGAAATGTCACGGGAACGGAGAAGGCGCCGGTGCCGGCCTTGGCCGTGCCATTTCCCTCCATCAGGGTTCCCGTCCAATCCACGTCAACATGTCGCGCGAACGTTGCCATCGTCAGCTCCTCTGGGCTTTCGGCGTTCGGCTTCAGGCTTTGGCGGTCACCGGTGAGGCATCGACCTAAAGCCCAAGTCCCGAAGCCCAAAACCAAAGACGTGAGTATTGCATAACCTTGCACGCGGATGAGAGACGTCAACCTCGAGCTCGCCGGGCTGCTGCTCGACATGGCCGCGGTTGCCGGAAAGAAGAGCCAGCGGGCGTTCGGCTACGCGCGGGCAGCGAAGGCGGTCCTGCGCCTCGAGGCGTCGATCATGCCGCTCGTCGAGGCGAATACCTTCCACGGGGTGCCAGGGATCGGGCCGACGACCGACCGGATCGCCCGGGAGCTCTTGCACGACGGCTCGTCGCCGTTTGTCGAACGAGCCGTGACGGAGGCCGGTCGCACGGAGGCGATCGAACGGCTCCGCGCGCTGCGCCGTCATTTTCTGAGCCGCGCAGCCGTGGCCGAGATCGTGTCGCGCCGCGCCGTCGCACCCTCGCGTGCGCGGTATCGCGGCGACTTTCAGATGCACTCCATGTGGAGCGACGGCACCGAGCCGCTCGACTCGATTGTGGACGCATGCGTGGCCCGCCGGTACCGCTGCGCCGGGATCACCGACCATTCCTACGGCCTGGCCATCGCCCGCGGCATGTCGATGGAGCAGGTCACGCGTCAGCAGGCAGAAATCGACGCGCTGAACGCGCGGCATGCGGGCCGGTTCCGACTATTTAAGGGCATCGAAGTGAACATTCGTCCAGATGGCTCGGTCGACATGTCGGGGGACGAATTGCGGCGGTTCGAGTTCGTCGTCGCCTCGCCCCACTCACAGCTACGCTCACAGGACGATCAGACGACGCGCATGGTGGCGGCGGTCTCCCAGCCCGGTGTCTGCATCCTCGGTCATCCGCAGGGACGACGGTTCAACGCCCGCCCGGGCATTGCCGCCGACTGGGACGCGGTGTTTGCCGTTGCGGCGCGACGGCAGGTCGCTATCGAGATCGATGGATCGTTGGACCGCCAAGACGTGCACTACGAGCTGGCGGCCCGCGCGCTCGGCCACGGGTGTCTGTTCGCGCTCGACAGCGACGCCCACGCGCACGAGGAACTTGGTTTCGTCGACATTGCAATTGCGCACGCGCGCCTGGCGGGCATTCCGGAGCGCGCGATCGTCAACTACTGGAGCGAATCGCGGTTTCTGGAGTGGGCGCGGAGTTCGTGGGACCGCTGAACATCTGATCTTCTCGCCGTCGAGCAGTACGAAGATCTCCCGGTAGCCGACGTCTTCCTTCGACTGCCGCCGCACCGTCATCGTCGCGGTCCACGAGTTCCGCAGCTCGCGGATCACCTCGTCGAGATCGTGCGTGGTCGGCTCGACGGTGGTGACGACCGTCACGCACGTAGTGTCCAGCTTTAGCCGGACCTCCTCAAGCCTGGCCTCACTCGAGCTCGACCAATGGGACGCCAGGTTGCACGAGCTCCCCGAGCCGGCACGCGACCGCCTTGACGCGTCCAGGACGGGGCGCCCGGATAGGGAGCTCCATTTTCATCGCTTCGAGCATGACGAGCAGGTCGCCGGTGTCGACGTCCTGGCCCGCGGCCACGTGAACCGACGCCACAGTGGCGGGCATCGGTGCAGCCAGCGCCAGCTCTTCATCCTGGGAGCTGGTCCGGCTGCCGCCGGACGGCACCGCCGCGTACGTGGAGTCCGGCGCGCCTGGCCTACGCGCAGTCGAAGGCAGCTGGACCGTGTCAATCACGTATACGCGCCCCTCCAGGAAGACCCAGCACGCCTCGGGCGGTCCTGCCGCATACGCCACACGCTGCCGTGCCCCGTCGACGATGCGGTACTGCCCGCGGCCGAGGGGGACGACCTCAGCCACGCCACCCTCGCAGGTCGTCCCACGGGTCGGGGGTGAGGCCCTGGGTCAGACTCGGGGCCGGACCGCTGGCGGGCACGGCCATGAGTGCCACGGCGACGGCCTCCTGCGGCGGCTCCGCTGGCAGCCCGGCAAGGATCGCGCCGCGTTCGGCCGCGACGAGTCCGGTATCGAGCTGCCCTGCGACAACCCGGGGATGCTCGAGCAGCGCACGCAGAAATGGTCCGTTCGTCCGGAGGCCGAGAATCGGATAGCTCTCCAGCGCAGCGATGGCACGGCGCCGCGCGGTGTCCCGCGTGTCTCCCCAGGTGATCAGTTTGGCCAGCAGCGGATCGTAGTGGACGGTCACCTCCGCGCCCTCGGTCACGCCACTGTCGACGCGCACGCCGGGCAGCGCCGGTTCGCGATAGAGCAGCAGGGACCCGGCCTGCGGGAGGTCGTGGCGACCGGGGTCCTCCGCGTACAGCCGAACCTCGATCGCATGGCCGCGCTGACGCAGTTCGCCCTGCGACCATGGCAGGTGCTCACCGGAGGCAATCGCGATCTGTGCGCGCACCAGATCGACGCCGGTCGTCTGCTCCGTCACCGGGTGCTCGACCTGCAGCCGTGTGTTCATCTCCAAGAAGTAGAAGCGCGCCTCGTCACCCGAACCCTCGACGAGGAACTCCACGGTGCCGGCATTGCGGTACCCGGCCGAGCGCGCGAGCGCCACCGCCGCTCGCCCCATCCGGTCGCGCAGCCCTGGCGTCACCGCGGGCGATGGCGCTTCCTCCACGATCTTCTGATGCCGCCGTTGGAGCGAGCACTCGCGCTCGAACAGATGGACGACCGCGCCATGGTGATCGGCCAGAATCTGAATTTCGACGTGGCGGGCGCGCTCGATGAGGCGCTCCACGTACAGCGTGCCGTCGCCGAAGGCGGCAGCCGCCTCGCGGCGCGCCTGCGCGATGGCCGGCAGCAGCGAGGGGTCGTCGCCGACGGTCTTCATGCCGATCCCGCCGCCCCCTTCCGACGGCTTGATCAGGACCGGGAACCCGAGACGCCGCGCCGCGGCGGCGATGGATTCGTCGCCCTGGTCGGCTGGGGTCTCGCCTGGCACGATCGGGACGCCCGTTGCGTCGGCGAGTGCCCGCGCCGCCGTCTTCGATCCCATCCGCGCGATCACGTCTGCGGGCGGTCCGATGAACGCGAGCCCCGACGAGGCGCACGCCGCAGCGAAGGCATGATTTTCGGCGAGAAAGCCGTAGCCCGGATGGATCGCGTCGGCGTTGGTGTCCCGAGCGGCCGCCAGGATCGCCGCCGTGGACAGGTAACTCTCGGTGGCAGCCGGCGGGCCGATCCGCACCGCGTGATTCGCAAGCGCCACGTGCAGCGCCCGCGTGTCCGCGTCGGAGTAGACCGCAACCGACTCGATGCCGAGCTCGCGGCAGGCACGGATCACGCGAACGGCGATTTCGCCGCGGTTGGCGATGAGAATCCGCTGGAACATGGTCCGAAACCAACCACCACGCGCACGAAGATCACGAAAGCCATGGACTTCACTTCGTGATCTTCGTGGCCTTCGTGGTTTACATACGAAACACCCCGAACTTCGGCGATGGAATCGGCGCGTTGTACGCGGCTGATATGCCGAGCGAGAGCGCCGCGCGCGTCTGGGCCGGATCGAGAATGCCGTCGTCCCAGAGCCGCGCGGTGGAGTAGTAAGGCGATCCTTCGAGCTCGTACTTCTCCTGGATCGGCTGCCGGATCTCTTCTTCTTCGGTTGCGTCGAGTGTCTTACCTTCACGCGCGAGCTGATCGCGCTTGATGGTCGCCAGCACCGAGGCTGCCTGCTCGCCGCCCATCACCGAGATACGCGCGTTCGGCCACATCCAGAGCAGGCGCGGTTCGTATGCGCGTCCGCACATCCCGTAATTGCCCGCGCCGAACGATCCGCCGACGATGACGGTGAACTTCGGCACGACTGAGTTGGCAACCGCGTGGACCATTTTCGCGCCGTCTTTCGCGATCCCCTGCCGCTCGTACTGCCGGCCGACGATGAAACCGGTGATGTTCTGGAGAAACACGAGCGGCACATCGCGGAGATTGCACAGCTCGATGAAATGCGTCGCTTTCAGCGCGGATTCCGAAAACAGCACGCCGTTGTTCGCGATAATCCCGACGAGGAATCCATGCAGCCGGGCAAAGCCGGTCACGAGCGTCGGAGCATACCGCGCCTTGAACTCGTCGAAGCGCGACCCATCGACGAGCCGAGCGATGACTTCCCGCACGTCGTAAGCCTTGCGCACATCGTCCGGGACGATGCCGTAGATCTCCTCCGGGTCGTAGGCTGGATCCTCCGGTGTCGCCACGTCGGCCGGCAGCGTCTTGCGGGTCGTCAGTGTGGAGACAATCGTCCGCGTCAGCCGAATCGCGTGCGCGTCGTCCTCGGCGAGATAGTCCGCGACCCCGGATAGGCGGGTGTGTACGTCGGCGCCTCCGAGCTCCTCGGCGCTGACCTCTTCGCCGGTGGCCGCCTTCACGAGCGGCGGACCGCCGAGGAAGATCGTGCCCGTGCCACGGACGATGACCGTCTCGTCGGACATGGCGGGTACGTAGGCGCCGCCGGCCGTGCACGAGCCCATCACGACGGCGATCTGCGCGATGCCTTCGGCGGACATCCGGGCCTGGTTGAAAAAGATGCGTCCGAAATGCTCCCGGTCCGGAAAAACATCGGCCTGCAGCGGGAGGAACGCACCGCCCGAGTCGACGAGATAGATACACGGCAGGCGGTTGTCGAGGGCGATCTGCTGCGCCCGCACGTGCTTCCTGACGGTGATGGGGTAGTAGGTGCCGCCCTTCACCGTGGCGTCGTTGCCGACGATGATCGCCTCGCGTCCAGACACGCGGCCGATGCCGGTGACGAGCCCTGCGCCGGGCGCCTCGTTGTCGTACATATCCCAGGCCGCCAGCGGCGAGAGCTCGAGGAAGGGCGATCCCGGATCGAGCAGCAGATCGATCCGCTCGCGAACCGGGAGCTTGCGCTGCTCCCGCAGGCGCTCGAGATGGCGGGGACCGCCGCCCTGCGCGCAGACGGTCAGCCGGTCGCGCAGCTGTTTGACCAGCGCGGCCATGCGCGTTTGGTTGTCGCGAAAATCGGGGCCGTCAGAACGAATGTGGGTAACGAGGCGATCCATGCCGCCCGGTCACCAGCCGCAGCAATCGGTCTTGTAGCCGCAGGCCGGGCAGCGCCAGACGGCGTGCATCCGATACATCTCGGCCCGACCGCAACGCTCGCAGACCGTCGCGTCCTCGTGGCAGGCGCCAGGGGTAGGGGCGGGTTGTCCTGACGGGGCCGCGCCGGCGGCGGGGAGCGAGGGCGAACCCGCCTTGGTATCCGCCATCGCAGGCATTATAGGCGTTTTCCTAGCAGCTCAGCTGTATGCAGTTTGTACATGCTGTAAGATTTCTCATCAGGACAGCTCAGACTGTATTAAATGCCTACCCCGCCACCGTCCGCTGCGAAACGCCGTCGCCGTGTGCTCGCCATCGATGACGAGCCGGCCATGACCGAATGGCTGAAGATGGTCATCGAGGCTGACGGCTACGAAGTGCGGACCGCGCTCATCGGGACGCGCGGCCAGGAAATCTTCAAGCAGTGGCGCCCCGATGTGGTCGTCACGGATCTGATGCTGCCCGACCTCGACGGGATTGCGCTGTTGCGTCGGCTCAAGGACATCGATCCCGGGCCCGAGGTCATCATTATCTCGGGACAGGGCACCCTGGCGCGCGCGGTTGAGGCGGGGCAGGCCGGTGCCTTCTTCTTCCTGGAGAAGCCAGTCAGCCAGGACGGCCTGATGGATCTCATCCGCCGAGCAATCGAGCAGAGCCAGGAAAAGGCCGAGCACCAGCAGCTGAAGGAGCAGATCCGCGGCCAGTACAGCTTTGCCAGCATCGTCGGGCAGAGCAAGAAGATGAAAGAGCTGTTCGAGCTGGTCGAGAGTGTGGCGGCCAGCGATGCAAACATCCTGATCCAGGGTGAGAACGGCACAGGCAAGGAGCTCATCGCGAACGCGATTCACTACAACTCGAACCGCGTCAAGGGCCCGTTCATCAAGATCAACTGCGCCGCCATTCCCAAGGATCTCATTGAGAGCGAGCTGTTCGGCTACAAGAAGGGCGCGTTTACCGGGGCGCACACCGACAAAGTGGGCCTCTTCGAGATGTCTGAAGGAGGCTCACTCCTCCTCGACGAAATCGGCGAGATGCCGTCGTACCTCCAGACGAAGCTCCTGCGGGTGCTGCAGGAGCGCGAGTACCGGCCGATCGGCAGCGACCGCCTCGTTCATGTCGACTTCCGGCTGATTTGCGCCACGAACATCGATCTCGACGTCGCGCTGCGGGAAGGAAAGCTGCGCGAGGACCTTTACTTCCGGATCAACACAATCACGCTCCGCGTGCCGCCGCTCCGCGAGCGGACCGAAGACATACCGCTTCTCTGCACGTACTTCCTGTCGAAGTTCAACGAGCGCTATCAGCGGACCATCCGGTCGATCTCGCCGGCCGCCTATCATCTGCTCATCCGTAATCGATGGCCGGGCAACGTCCGCGAGCTCGAGAACGCGATCGAGCGCGCCGTGCTCGTCTGTAAGACGGGTGAGATTGCTCCGGCCGACTTGCCCGAGACCATCCGGGAAGAGGGGAGCCCGACTCAGGAGTTCACGATCCCGCCGCACCGGACGCTGGCAGAGATCGAGAAGATGGCCATTCTACAGACGCTCCAGCGGACGAATTGGAACAAGCAGGAAGCAGCGCAGATTCTCGGGCTCTACCGGCCGACGCTCTACAGCAAGATGAAGAAGCACGACATCCAGGACCAGCGCGCTCAACAGCGCGCGGCGGCGGCCGCCGCCGCAGCCGGGGCGGGCGCGAATCACTGACCGGAGGGCCTCAAGCCCTCTGGTTACACCTTCCGACTACCTAGCGCTACCTCGTTCGACGTGACGGCCTTGGCGCCGCGCGAGCTCGGCGCGGTGCGCCAGAAGATGGGAGCTCTCGCTTCCGACACATGGAGGCGCTCAAACACAACTTCTTCCTTCGGGGCTTCTTCAACCGCCGCGGCCGCTTCGACGCGTGAATGCGGGCAGTGGCACCCGTTTTGGAGGGGATATTGGCTAGGGGAGAGGAGGGAGGACGTGTGAGCGAAGGAGGTCGAGTCTGTTTCGGCGCGACCCTCGGCGCGCTGTGCGGCGCGGCAGTCGGCTACCTCTTCTTTACCAACCGCGGGCGTGAGCTTCGCGACCATATGGAGCCGGCAATTGACGAGTTGCGGCGCGAGTTCGGGCGCTTCCAGAAGACGATCGAAAAGGTAGGGGACCTGGCCAACGACGGTCTGCGCGTGATGGAGGAATTTCGAGGCGCCCGCGAACAGTCGCCGTATCCGGGCGAGACGGCGCCACATTGACATGATTGACGGGAATCTGAACACCACGAATGTGCTGCTTGCCGTCATGGCGGCCGTAAGTGTGCTGCAGGCGCTCGTGCTGCTGGCGGCAGCCGTCCTCGGCTACCGGTTATACCGGCAGACGATGCAGACGGTGCGCGACATCGAGGAGCAGCAGATCGCGCCGCTCGCCGAGCGCGTGCAGCGGCTCATTACGCGTGTCGACGCCATCTTGGCCGATGTCAAGGACCTGACGGGACGTGTGACGCGTGGAACAGAGCGCGTCAATGCCACCGCGGGCCGAGTGCGCGCGTCGGTCACGTCGCGCGTGTCGCAGGTGGCCGGATTCGTGCACGCGCTGCGCAGCGTGGCAGTGCGCTTTTGGAACGGCGATCGTCGCACGCCAGCGCCGCCGACTATGTAGGGCGCGTTTGAATGTGTGACCTGTGATGTGTGACGGGTGATTCCCGGAGGGGGAGGGGACAGGATCATGGCGGACTACGAAAGGTACGACACTGAAGGCAATGGCGCGGGCTTCATGATGGGACTGCTGGCGGGCACCGTCCTCGGCGCGGGGCTCGGCATGCTCCTGGCGCCGAAGGCGGGCGCGGATCTCCGTGGGCAGATCGGAAAGCAGGCGCGCAACTTCGGCAATCGTGCGTCGGAAGGGTATCGGCGCGCCACGCGGACCGCGAACGACTTGGCCGAACGCGGGCGCGACATGATGAATCAGGCACGCGAGGCAGTGTCGCGCGGTGCCGAGGAGGTGCGCGGCCACACCGGCTCGACGACCGAGAGCACGTACACCAGCGGCACGCAAAGCTATACGGGCGGCACGCCCGGCGGCACGGATTACGGCCGGTCGTAAGGCGCGGCTGCGCCGCGCGGGTTCCACGCCTTGGGCTTCGGGCTGCGGGTGCAAAGCCCAAGCCCTAGGCCCAACGCCCAAAAGCCAGGGGCCGGTCATAATCGAACCGTGACGCCGGCTCGGGTCCTGCTCCGCCTCAGCGCGGAGCTTCGGTTTTCGGGCGTCGCCGCGTGGCGCGGCCTCGTGCGGCTCGTGAACGGCAACGATTTCACGCATGCCGCCGCAATCGCCTACTACGCGCTGCTGTCACTTTTTCCCTTTCTGCTCCTCGTCATCTCGATGCTGGGATCGATTGCCGCTGACGAAGCGGATCGGCTCGCGGTGCTCTCATTCGTCTTCCGTTACTTCCCAGCGCAATTCGAGTTCGTCACCACGCAGCTCGATGCGTTCCGTCAGACGCGCCTGCAGCTCGGCGTGGTGGGCGGCCTGGCGCTCATCTGGGCGTCGCTCGGCGTGTTCGGCGCGATAACCACCGCCGTCAACGAGGCGTGGGGCGTGGAGCGGCACCGCAGCTTCCTGAAGCACCGCCTCGTGTCGTTCCTCATGCTCGTGGCAAGTGGCGGCGTGCTGATACTGGCGCTCGTGATGGTGAGCGCGATCGAAGTGGCGGAGGCCTCCTGGTTCGGCGTGATGCTCGCGCGCTTCGAGTGGCTCCTGGCGCTGCAGTCGTTCGCGGTCCGCTACGCGGCCACGATTCTCCTGATAGTGGCGGTTGGTCTCGTGTACTACTTCATTCCGAACGCCAAGACGCGGTTCCGCGACGTGTGGGTCGGCGCGGTGCTCACGGGCATACTGTGGCGCGGGGCGTTCGATGGATTCTCGTGGTACATTGGCCGGAGCGGCCAGCTCAACTTCATTCACGGCTCGATCGCGGCCGTAGTCGTTTTCCTGCTGTGGGTTTACCTGTCTTCGGTCATCCTTATGTACGGCGTGGAGTTCACGGCAGCCTACGCGCGTCTGCGACGGCGGCGCTCCGACGAGATGCCCGCCGCCCTCACGCCACGGGTATGAGAGCCATCGTCACACTCGTCCTGTGCGCCGCGTTCGTCTCGTATCCGCACGCGCAGTTCTCGCTCGTCTCCGTCGAACAGGAGATCGAGATCGGCCAGCAGGCCAACGCGCAGGTCCGCAAGGAGGTGCCGGAGCTGCATGATGCGCGGGTGACCGAGTACGTCCGGGGCATCGGGCGCCGCCTCGCGCAGCAGGTGTCCGGTCCGAAGTACCCCTATAGCTTCACCGTCGCCGACTACCGCGAGATCAACGCGTTTGCCCTCCCGGGCGGGCCGGTCTGGATCCATCGCGGCGTGCTGCACGCGGCGACCAATGAATCGCAGGTGGCTGGCGTGCTCGCGCACGAGGTGGCGCACATCGCCGAGCGCCACGCGGCCAGTCAGCTCACGAAGGCGACGATGGCGAATCTCGGCCTTGGCCTCCTCGGTGCCGTGCTCGGTAACGGCGGCGGCGCGACCGCCGCTCAGGTGGCAGCGTCGTTCCTGACGAACGGCATCTTCCTGAAATTCAGCCGCGACGATGAGCGGGAGGCGGACGCGGTGGGGCTGCGGCTGCTGCGCCGGGCCGGGTGGGACGGCCGCGGCATGGTGGAGCTGTTCGAGATCCTCCAGCGCGAGTCGAAGCGGAATCCGAGCAGCGTCGAGATGTTCTTCTCGAGCCACCCCTCCCCCGAGGACCGCAATGCGCGCCTCCGGGCCGAGGCGGGGCGTGGGGGTGGCACCCGCGACACGCCGCGATTCCAGGCGATCAAGATGCGCCTCCAGAAGATGGCGCCGCCTCGGGCCATGCCGCGGCAGTAATCCGGAAAGCCCAATGCATTGAGCATGTATGGCTTCTGCTTATCCGGTTGTTTCAACAAGCCACAATCTGTAGTGTGAACGCGTGCCGCGCGCAGCGTTCCCGACGAATTTGCGCCAGTTTCAGAGTCAGTTTGCGACCGACCAGGCCTGCCA
>Ga0187893_10001528_pt1 | contig 55206 bp, 50 predicted proteins | sample MA1701074metaG_FD_139574 | JGI IMG/M metagenome (GOLD analysis project Ga0187893, IMG submission 139574) | White microbial mat communities from a basaltic lava cave in the Kipuka Kanohina Cave System on the Island of Hawaii, USA - MA170107-4 metaG ...
AAAGATTACGGTCGATGTACGCGGGGAAATTCTTCAGCTCAAGGATACGATCAACACGATGGTGGACCAGTTGCGGAGCTTTGCCGCGGAAGTCACGCGGGTGGCGCGGGAGGTCGGGACGGAAGGCAAGTTGGGCGGGCAGGCAAAGGTTCGCGACGTGAGCGGTGTGTGGAAGGATTTGACCGAAAGCGTCAATCTGATGGGAGGCAATCTCACCGCTCAGGTCAGAAACATCGCGGATGTGACGATCGCGGTGGCCAATGGCGATTTGTCCAAGAAAATTACCGTCGATGTGCGCGGGGAGATCCTCCAGCTCAAAGAAGCGATCAACACGATGGTGGACCAGTTGCGGAGCTTTGCCGCGGAAGTCACGCGGGTGGCGCGCGAGGTCGGGACGGAAGGCAAGTTGGGCGGGCAAGCGACCGTGCCCGGCGTGGCCGGCACGTGGAAGGATTTGACCGACGGCGTGAATTCCATGGCCAGCAATCTCACCGGACAAGTGCGAAACATCGCCGAGGTCACCACTGCGGTGGCGAACGGCGACCTGTCGAAAAAGATCACGGTAGATGTCAGGGGTGAAATCCTGCAACTGAAGGACACCATCAATACGATGGTGGACCAATTGAACGCCTTTGCCGCGGAAGTCACGCGGGTGGCGCGCGAGGTCGGCACGGAAGGCAAGTTGGGCGGACAAGCGACCGTGCCCGGCGTGGCCGGCACGTGGAAGGATTTGACCGACAGCGTGAATTCCATGGCCAGCAATCTGACCGGCCAGGTGCGGAACATCGCCGAAGTCACTTTTGCCGTGGCCAGCGGCGACCTGTCGAAAAAGATCACGGCCGACGTGCGCGGGGAAATCCTCCAGCTCAAAGAAGCGATCAATACGATGGTGGATCAGCTGCGAAGCTTCGGGGCGGAAGTGACTCGTGTTGCCAGGGAAGTCGGCACGGAAGGCAAATTGGGCGGGCAGGCGGTGGTGCCGGGTGTTGCCGGGACCTGGAAGGACTTGACCGATAACGTCAACGCGATGGCCAGCAACTTGACCGTGCAGCTGAGGGACATGTCCAAGGTCGCGACGGCGATCGCCAACGGCGACCTGACCCGCAAGGTCACGGTCGAGGTGCGGGGAGAAATTCTACAGATCAAGGACGTGATCAATCGCATGGTCGATCAGCTTGGCGGATTCGCATCGGAAGTCACGCGGGTGGCTCGCGAAGTGGGAACGGAAGGAAAACTGGGAGGGCAAGCGGCTGTTCCCGGCGTAGCCGGCACGTGGAAGGACTTGACGGAAAGCGTCAACCTTCTGGCTGCCAACCTGACGACGCAGGTCCGAGCCATTGCGGAAGTCGCAACTGCGGTGACCCAAGGAGACTTAAGTCGCTCCATCCAAGTTCAGGCCCGTGGAGAAGTGGCGGAGTTGAAGGACAATATCAACGCGATGATTCGAACGTTGCGCGCCACCACCGATCAAAATACGGAGCAAGATTGGCTGAAAACCAATTTGGCCAAGTTTACCCGCATGATGCAAGGACAACGGGATCTGGTGACGGTTGGACAGATGTTGTTGTCGGAGTTGACTCAGCTGGTCAACGCCCAGTACGGCGTCGTGTATCAGATGCAAACAATAGACGGCGCGTCGGTGCTGAAACCGTTGGCGAGTTTCGCGTCCGATCGCCCGCTGAAATCGGTCTGCGACACCTCTGAGGGGAATGGACTGGTGGGCCAGTGCGCCGTTGAAAAACGCCGGTTATTGTTGACGGACATTCCCCCCAACTACGTGACCATCCGTTCCGGGTTGGGGGAGGCGGTACCACGGACGTTGGTCGTGTTGCCCGTCTTGTTCGAGGGGCAGACCAAGGCGGTGATCGAGTTGGCGTCCCTTTCGGAATTTACGCCGACCCACCTGGCGCTGATCGGACAATTGACGGAGACCATCGGGGTGGTCGTGAATACGATCGAAGCCACGATGAGAACCGAGGGATTGCTGCAGCAATCGCAAAAGTTGGCGGGCGAGCTACAAACGCAGCAGCGCGAGTTGCAGCAAACCAACGAAGAGTTGGCCAAGAAGGCACAACAGTTGGCTGAGCAGAACGCCGAAGTCGAACGCAAGAATCGAGAGATTGAGCAAGCCAGGCACGCGCTGGAGGAAAAAGCGGGCGAACTCGCCCTCGCCTCGAAGTATAAGTCGGAGTTTCTCGCCAATATGTCGCATGAACTGAGAACGCCCCTTAACAGCATCCTCATCCTGGCGCAGCAGCTCGGCGACAATCCTCAGCACAATCTCACGATGAAGCAGGTGGAATTTTCAAAGAATATCCATGCGGCCGGCGCCGATTTGCTCAACCTCATCAGTGACATTCTCGACCTCTCGAAGATCGAATCGGGCACCGTCACGGTGGAGCCTGAACAGGTGTCGTTCGTGAAAGTTCGCGAAGCCGTGGAGCGGAGCTTCCGGCACGTGGCGGAGTCCCGGCATTTGGCGTTCAACGTGGACATCGACTCGACACTTCCGCGGGGCATGGTCACCGATTTCAAACGGTTGCAGCAGGTGTTGAAGAATCTGCTGTCCAATGCGTTCAAATTCACTTCGCAGGGGAATGTGACTTTCCGAATCAGGCGGGCGACAACGGGGTGGAACCTTGATCATCATATTCTCACGAGCGTTCCTTCCGTGATCGCGTTCGAGGTGCAAGACACCGGCATCGGCATCCCGCAAGAAAAACAAAAGATCGTCTTTGAGGCCTTTCAGCAAGCCGAAGCCGGTACGAGCCGGCGGTATGGAGGCACCGGTCTCGGTCTTGCGATCAGCCGCGAATTGGCCATGCTCCTTGGGGGCGAAATCAGGCTCAACAGTGTGCCCGATGAAGGCAGCACATTTACGTTGTATCTACCGGAAATGTACATGGGAGATGCGGTGAGTTCGGTCCGTGTGACTCCCCGAATGAATCAACCGGCAGCCTCGCTGGTCCAGCAAGTCTTGGTCCAACAGGCTGAGCGATTCGACGACATCCCCGATGACCGCGAAACCCTGGTGCCCGGCGAACCGACCATCCTGATCGTGGAAGACGATGCCCACTACGCGAGAGTCTTGCTCGGTTTGGCCCGCGAGAAAGGCTTCAAGGGAATCGTCACCGCGCACGGACGGTTGGCGCTCTCGTTAGCGCGTCAGTACAACCCGGTCGCCGTCACGCTCGATATCTTCCTCCCCGACATGTTGGGGTGGACGGTGCTGAGTCATCTGAAACAGGATCCGGAGACGCGTCATATCCCGGTTCAAATTCTGAGTGTCGAGGAAGAGCGGATACACGGCCTGGGTCATGGCGCCTATGCCTATATTCTGAAACCGCTCACGACGCAAGGCTTGGGGGATGCGTTCGATCGATTGGTGGCGTTTGCGCAATTGCGCCGCAAGAAATTGTTGCTGGTGGAGGACAATGAGATCGAACGGCACAGTTTGGCGCTGCTCCTCGGACATGACGATGTGGATATCGCGACGGCTGCCAACGGAACTCAGGCATGGGAGGCACTCACCCAGCAAGCTTTCGACTGCGTCGTGCTCGATTTACGGCTGCCGGACATGTCGGGATTCGAGATCCTTGAGCGCATCCGCCAAGAATCCTCATTGCAGAATATGCCGGTCATCGTGTTTACTGGGAAGGAACTGACCCAGGATGAAGAACTGCGGCTTCGGGATCTCTCTCAAAGCATCGTGCTCAAAGGCGTTCAGTCGCCTGAACGGCTGTTGGACGAAGCGACGCTCTTTTTGCATCTCCTCACGGCACAATTGACGCCTGAAAAGAGGGAGATGCTCGAACGGGTCCGCCGGAGCGACGACTCCCTCATTGGAAAGAAGATTTTGGTCGTGGATGATGATGTGCGGAACATTTTTGCCCTGACGAGTCTGCTCGAGTTGCACGGCATGGCGGTCACGAGTTGTGAAACGGGTCAGGAGGCCATCCAACGCGTCGAATCCGATTCCGACCTCGATATGGTGCTCATGGATATCATGATGCCGGAAATGGACGGGTATGAAACCATGCGCATGATTCGAAGCAATCCGGCCCATCGATTGCTCCCGATCTTGGCCTTGACCGCGAAGGCCATGAAGGGGGACCGGGAACGCTGCCTGCACGCGGGAGCCTCCGATTACATCGCCAAGCCGGTCAACACGGACGAGCTGTTGTCGCTCATGCGCATCTGGCTCTTTGGAAAGAAAAAGGTGGTGCGTTGACACCCGTGTGTCTGAGGCACCGGTAAACTGATCCATGAAAACAACCAAACCGACTGGGGATGTGCCCGACGTCTCGGCGCTGACTGAGATCCCCGCTAATATTCTTCTCGTCGATGACGATCCCAGCATCCTCATCGCGATGGAAGCGCTCCTTGAAGGCCCCGGCCGCACCATCCTGACGGCGCAAACGGGCCAAGATGCCTTGCGGTGGCTGTTACGTCATGATTGTGCTGTCATTATTCTCGATGTGCGGATGCCCCAGATGGATGGTTTGGAATTGGCCAAGTTGATCAGGCAGCGGGAGCGGTTGCGTTTCACGCCCATCATCTTTCTCTCAGGTGTCGACACCATGGATGCAGATGTGGTGCGAGGGCTCTCGAGCGGAGCTGTGGACTATTTGGTCAAGCCGGTCTTGCCCGACATTCTTCGACACAAGGTGGACGCGTTCGTCGAGTTGTTTCAACTTCGTGAATGGGCCAAACAACAGGTCGAACGGCAGAGCGAGGAACGCTTTCGCGTGTTGGTCGAGGGAATAGAGGATTACGCGATTGTCCTGCTGGACCCAGACGGCAAGGTTGCCACCTGGAACCGGGGGGCCGAGCGCCTGACGGGCTATCAAGGCGAAGAGATTCTTGGTCAGCCGTACTCTTGCTTTTATCCTTCCGAAGATGTCGTCTCGCGTCAACCTGAGAACGACTTGAACAAGGCGATGGATGTGGTGACGGGACAAGCGGCGCGAGTCGATATCGATCGCCAAATGGTGAAAAAAAACGGCTCGCGGTTCATCGCGAATGCCATGGTGACCGCCCTCAGGGACGAAAGAGCGGCATTGCAAGCCTACGCCGTCGTCATCCGCGACGTGACGGAGCGCAAACGCGCCGAACAGGCTACGGCCCGCCTCGCTGCGATCGTCACGTCTTCTACCGATGCCATTCTCAGCAAGAATCTCGACGGTACCATCACCACATGGAACAGCGGCGCCGAACGGCTGTTCGGGTACAGATCGGAAGAAGTGATCGGGACTTCGGTGACTCGACTGCTGTTTCCTGATCGTGCCCAGGAGGAGACCCAAATTCTGGACAGTATTCGCCGAGGTGAGCGTATCGAACAACGCGAAACCGTGCGGCGGCACAAGAACGGGTATGCGATCGAGGTTTCGCTGTCGGTATCGCCGATTAAGGATGCGTCGGGGACGATTTTGGGCGCATCGTCCATCGCGCGCGATATCAAGGATCGGAAGCGGTTCGAGCGTGCGCTGCGTGAGGCCAACAAGGAATTGGAAGCGTTCAGCTATTCCGTTTCACACGACCTGCGCGCGCCGTTACGGTCAATCGATGGTTTCGCCAAAGTGCTGGTTGAAGATTTCGGTCCGTCATTGCCTTCGGAAGCACAACGATGTCTGGGCATCATTCAAAAAAGTGCCGGTCGCATGGGCGAGCTGATCGACGATCTTCTGGAGTTTTCACGGCTCTCGCGGTCCGAGCTCGAGCGACATGCGGTGGATACTGAGCGTCTCATTCGAGAGGTCTGGTTTGACTTGCGCCGGTCGGATCAAGATCGGACCGTGGAATTGATCCTGGGAAATTTGCCGAAATGTTGGGCCGATCGCCGACTGATCAAGCAGGTCTGGGTCAATCTTCTTTCCAATGCCTTGAAGTATTCCCGCCCGCGCCAGGAACCACGCATCGAGATCGGATGGCAGGACGACGAACAGCAACCGGATGACGTGGTGTATTGGATTCGAGACAATGGCGTTGGATTCGATCAGCAATATGTGGGCAAGCTATTCGGTGTGTTTCAACGGTTGCATCGGGCTGATGAATTTGAGGGGACGGGTGTGGGGCTAGCGCTCGTAGACCGGATCGTTCAGCGCCACGGAGGACGGGTCTGGGCTGAAGGACGGCTGAACGAGGGAGCGACGTTTTATTTCACGCTTGAAAGGGTACAGGAACATGATAGTACCGGAAGACATCTCGGTCTTGTTGGTCGAGGATAACGAGGATGACGTCGAGCTGACCATTCGGGTATTTCAGCAGTATCATCTCGCCAACCATATCCATGTGGTTCGCGACGGCGCAGAAGCCCTGGACTGTCTGTTCAAGAAGGGCGCCTATGCCGAGCGCAATCTATGCGCGCAAACACGCTTGATTCTCTTGGACCTCAAACTGCCGAAAGTCGATGGATTGGAAGTCCTCCGCCGCTGTAAGAGCGAAGAGCGGACGAAATCCATTCCCGTCGTCGTGTTGACTTCTTCGCGTGAGGAGCAGGACGTGATCGAAAGTTACAAGTTGGGCGTCAACAGCTATATCGTGAAGCCGGTGGACTTTCATCAATTCGTCGAGGCGGTGAGGCAGCTGAATCTGTACTGGTTGGTCTTGAATCAGGGGCCGGCGTAAACCTAAGAAAGATTTGAACCGGCCTGGTGCATGAGGAGGTCGTATGGCTCAACCGTTGCGCGTCTTATTGTTGGAAGATCAGGAAACGGACGCTGAATTGATGATGCGCGAGCTGGCGCGAGCCGGTTTTGATCCCACCTGGAATCGGATCGATACGGAAAAGGAATTGCTGGAATGTGTGAATCGGCCATATGACCTGATTCTCTCCGACAATACGATGCCCTCCTTTGACGCGCTGACCGCTCTTGACTGGCTGCAGCGACTCCAGATCGATATTCCTTTCATTATTGTGTCCGGCTCCATCGGCGAAGAGCAAGCCGTGGCGTTGCTGCGTCACGGCGCGGCGGACTACATCATGAAGGATCGTCTCGATCGATTGGGATCCGCTGTGGAACGGGTGCTCGAACAGAAGCGATTGCGTGACGACAATCGAATCGCTCATGCTGCGCTGCAAACGCGGACGAAGGAGCTCATGCTTTCCCAGGAACGGTTGCGCGCGCTCGCCAGCGATTTGACACTCACGGAACAGCGGGAACGGCGCAAGTTGGCGGGTGATCTCCACGACTATTTGGCCCAGCTGCTTGTTGCGGGGCGCATGAAGTTGCGACAAGCCTCGACGTGTGTCGCCAAGGAACCCGGAACGCGGCTTGTCGCGGAGCTCGATCAAATTTTGGACGAATCCCTCCGCTATACGCGTACTCTCATCGCCGATCTCGCTCCTCCGGCGCTGCAAGAATTCGGATTGTCTCACGCGCTTCGATGGCTGTCCGAGCACATGCAGACTCGCGGACTCACCGTGGAAGTGCAGGTCGGATCGGGCCGCCTCAATTTACCGGACGATCAGGCGATTTTGGTTTTTCAATCCGTTCGAGAACTACTGCTCAACATCCTGAAACATGCGGGGACGAATCACGCCAAGATCGAAGTTGCCAATACGTCCACAGAATTGAGCTTAACGGTCACGGACAATGGACAAGGTTTCGATCACGCGTCGATGACTGCCGCTCCGGATTCGGCATCCTGCAGGTTCGGGTTATTCAGCATCACTGAACGCATGATGGCGATGGGAGGGCGGTTGGAGATCGATTCGTCGCCAGGTTGTGGGACGCGGGTTGCGATGGTTTTGCCGTATTGGCCCGTCTCGGCGACACCCGGACTTCAGGAGGAGTCCTGCGACGAGGGCCTCCGTACAAGCAGTGTGGACCATCCTGACCTCTATTCGAGAGTGACAGAACAGCCCTCACCGCAATCGGCACCGATCCGCGTCGTCTTAGTCGATGATCATGTCATGGTTCGACAAGGGATCAAAAGCCTCCTGGATGGGCATGAGAACCTTCGTGTGGTTGGAGAGGCGTCCGATGGTCAGCAGGCCGTTGACTTGACGGCAGAACTGCGGCCGGACGTCGTCATCATGGATGTCAATCTGCCGGTGATGGACGGAGTCACGGCGACGAGCCGGATTCATAAAGACTACCCGGATGTCATCGTGATTGCATTGTCCGTCCAAGGCGATCGCCAGATTATCCAAGCGATGGCGAAGGCCGGCGCCGCAGCCTTCGTTTCGAAAGAGTCTGTGACGGAAGAGTTGTACGCGGCGATCCATCGCGCCGTGATCGCCAAGCAGCCCCTGCCCAGCACCTCTTGAATGTTGGAGCGGACATCTAATCCGCCAGGCCTGTTGCAATGTGATCATAGAATGGCAGGGGCGCTCGTTCTGCCTCAGTCACATGTGTGAGGAAAACTTAACACTGCGCAATTGAGTAGCTGCTAATATCCACCTCCTCCGCCCGATGAACCTGTCCCACCCGATGATCCTTTCCCCGGTGCTCCCATGCCGCCGGAACCTGTCCCCGGTGCTCCCATACTGCCCGAACCGGTTCCTGGAGTTCCCATGCTCCCAGAACCCGACCCTGGTGCTCTCATACTGTCGGAGCCTGTCCCTGGAGTTCCCATGCCGCCGGAACCTGTCCCCGGTGCTCCCATACTGCCGGAACCGGTTCCTGGGGTTCCCATGCTCCCGGTACCCGATCCCGGAGCTCCCATGCTGCCGACACCTGACCCAGGAGTTCCCATGCCCCCGGACGATCCCGTGCCAGGTGCACCTGTCCCGCTGGATGATCCTGTCAGGCTAGGTGAACCCACGCTTCCGGACGATCCCACCGCGCTGTTGGTTTGGGGGCCGGCCTTCAATTGATCGGCTTGGGTTGTGCCGTTGCCGAACAACAGTAATCCTCCGGCTATCATTAAGTAGGCATTGTTAATTCGAATCCTCATAAAAATCCTCCTGCGATACGTTCGCGGATTTAACACCAATGATATGCAACTCTCACGATTAGCTGTGATTGCCGAGCATCGAACGTCAAGATGGCTTATCCTTTTTCAGTGTCGCGGGCGAATCATCCTTGCTGTCAGACGGCGGTGGTCCGAAACATCTCGGACTGTCCGATGGGTTTTGCCGTTCTTTGTTGGATTCCATGGTTTCTTGTTTCATCGACCCCTTGGACGGCTCCTGTCCTTTCTTCGTGGCTGAGTCGTGCCCTTGCTTCATGGATCCACTCGATCCACCGGGACTTACCGATTGACTCCCCATCGTACTATCGGATTGGGATCCACTCTTGGATTGTCCGGCTTGAATTGCGCCGTCAGCGAATAACAGCAATCCTCCTGCCATCAATATGTAGGCACAGGTCTGTCGTATTCTCATAGGAATCCTCCTTCGATGAAAATGAAACTTCAGCGGACCTCTACTTGATTGTGCAAGATGCAGACCCTCCTCATGGCGGCCGACTGAAGTACCATGCGAACCTATGCGGGTATTTGTGCGCCACTCTTCACTATAGGTGGAGCGTGATGGTTGGCTGATAAGACATGATGTCTCGACATGGACAAGACTTCCTTTCTTGTGCATGAGGAAAATTCGACGTGAAATGAGGGAAAGTCCTAGATCAACAAATCCTTCGAGCGGCATATGCTGTAGTTAGGAAGCAGAGGCACTTATTTTAACCAAGGAGGGATTATGGGAGGGATTATGGTCTCGCCGAAACAAGTGATTGCTGTGATGTGTGGTGTCGTGCTCGGGCTATGTTTTCTCAATAGCACTTCATGGGCCAACGAACTCAGCCCATCGCCTCAGCTGATCAGCGATGCGATCGGCGACTCAAAGCCCGGCAAAACGATCAAGGGCGAAGTCGTCCGGGTCGAAAATGAGGGCTACTTTCATCTCCGAGAGGAGAATGGGACCGTCACACGCGTGCACGTCGATAAGGCCACGATCAATGTGAAGACCCCATTAAAAGTGAAGGCAGGAGATTTTGTTCAGGCCAAGGTGGATGAGCGAGGGCATGCCATCTCGTTCGTATCCGATCAGCCTATGTCACATTGACTTCCGAGTTGCGCCGGCCACAGGCAATCGAAAGAGGCAAGCTGACGTGATCAACGTGGTGGGTCGCGTATATCAGAATATCTCCAACCAATCGAAGAGGGTCCCCATGGTATCACTCTACAAAGTCGCGGCTGTCATATCTTGCAGTGTTCTGTTGTGTCTGGGGCTGTCCCACGGGGTATACGCCGAGCATTCACCCGGACCCGGGGATGTTATGAAAACCGACTCCTTAACTCAGAAGTCTGGTTTCCAATCGGACGATGATAAGCAGCAGAATGTGGACGATGGGAAGGGGAGTGTACGGGGGCACGAAGGCAAGACAATCAAAGGCGAGTTATTCCGGGTGGAAGATGGGAACTACTTTGTCAAGGTCAAGGGCGGGAATGAAGTCCGACTACATACGGATAAAACGACCAAAATGGTGGGAGAGATTAGGAAAGGGGATCAGATCGAGGCAAAGGTCAATGACAAAGATCATGCGCTGTCAATCCGATCAATTCCCAGAAAACCCTAATACAGGGAAAGTTAGGACACCCCAAGCGCATTGGGGGAAGCGCAAACAAAAAATTCGTCCAAACGATGACAACCCAGTGAAACCGTTTGGAGCCGCTGATTCCTGGTCTGCCATGCTTACTGTTGCTCCTCGCCCTCGTTCCGGCATTGCTGGAGAGTCGACCAATGATGAGGCCTATGGAGTCCTTCCGGGAGAAGACCGCCTTGTGAAAGACATCATGACCCGCGAAGTAGCGAAGGCTGATGCCTCCGTCCTGATCGATCAGGTGATAGATATTATTCGAGATCGGGACGTTGCCATTCTCGTTGTGTGCCGAGACAACGAGCCGGTTTTCGCACTGACGGAATCCGACATGGCTCACATCACCCTCGCTTGCAAAGATCGCGGTGAAACAACCACCATGCATGAATTGATCAACAGGCGCATCGCACTTCGATGTCATGAAGAGGCGATCCTGGCCGATGCCATACGCGCAATGGTCGACCATCGCGTCCGCCATGTTCCGGTGGTGGATGCGAAGCATACCCTGGTTGGGGCGCTTTCGCTGGTGAATGCTGTAGGTGCTCTCACGCCGGATGCCGCGGCAATCGGCTGGCGAAGATGCAACATTGGTCGGACAAAGAATCGAACATAGATGACGGTCGGCAACTCTCCGGAGAGGGAGAATAGCGGACCGATTTGGAACGCAAATCAGATGCGCCGCGTAACGGGTTGCATGATCCTGAGAAGGGCAGCGCCCTGAAATATTTCAGACACTTAGGCTCACCGGAGTAATCTTCGACTCATGTGAGGGCGGCTGTATCGTTGATGTAGAGACGGACGAAAAACTCAGAATTCGACAGCCGTTAGTCCCCATGTTCTGGGGATAACCTTGTGAACAAGTCGAGTCGCGCGTGAGAATCACTGCGAACGATGCTATTGCCTGACACATTGCTCACTTTTTAGGCGTCTGCAGCTTCCGGATCAGACCGCAACTAATTGTGGCAAGCTCGTACGTCTCACGTCGCCTTCGTTCGGTTGGACCACAACCCACCGGCGATCAACGCGAGCGTCAGCGCTTGCAGCACGAGGCTCTGTGCGGTTGGGTGGACGCCCAGCAGCGGCAGCGACACGAAGCGCACCGTCGTCGTCTCCAGTACTCCTGCTTCCTGCAGTGCCGCAACGCCGTTACCGACAAAGACTACGGCCATCAGCGCCAGAAGGATCGAGGAGACCGTGAAAAACGGTCCGATCGGCAGACGCACGCTGTAGCGAAGGATTGCGCCACCGAGCAATACCAACAGCAGCGCCGCCGCGGCGATGCCCCACAGCACCGCACTACGCCCGTCGGCACCGACCTGCGACCACAGCGTTTCATAGAACAGAATCACCTCGAAAATCTCGCGGTACACGACGAGGAACGAGACGCCGGCCATCGTCCACAACGTGCGCTTGCCCAGCGCAACGTTGACCTGTTCGCGGATGAAGCGGTTCCAGGCTTGCGCGTTCGAGCGGCTGTGCAACCACCAGCCCACGTATAGCAGCATGGCAGCGGCCAGCAATGCCGTAATACCTTCGGTTAATTCGCGGCTGGCGCCCGAGATGTCAAGCGCGTAGCGCGCTATACCCCATGTCATGCTGCCCAACACCACGGCTCCGATCCAACCTGTATGGATGTAGGGCAAGGCATCATGCCGCTTAGTCTTGACGGCGAAGGCCACGATGGCCGACACCACCAGGATCGACTCCAATCCTTCACGTAACAGGATCACCAGGGAACTCGCGAAGGCTGCATTCGGTGACAGAGTGTTGCCGACGAGTGCCGTATCGGCGCGGTCGAGCAGGGCGATGACTTTCATCGACTGCGCGGTCACTGCGTCGGACGGTTTACCTTCGCCGATGGCCGCGCGTAGCGCGATCATCTCACGCTCGGTTTCCAAGCGCAGCGGCGCGTCCACGTTGTCCAGTGTCGACTCGACCAGCTCGAACCCTTCAAGATAGGCCGCGATCGCCAGGCGCCGCGCAGCGTCTCGGTCGCCCTGCGCATAGGCCTTCGATGCCTCTTCGAGCTTGGTGCGAGAAAAGGCTAACGGTGTCTGGGCAATGGCTTGCAGCGCATGCGGATGCTGCGTCAGGTAGGCGCGCACAGCGTCCATCGTCGAGCCGGCGGCGGCCTGCTCAGTTGGAGCCTTTATCACAAGGGTGCGAAGGCTATCGAACGTTGTTGTGCCCTCACCCTGCCGCCACAATGCTTCGCCCTTCGTCACCGCATCGGAATTAGCGCGTAGGCTGCCGACAAAGAAGGCCAATGCCCAGCGGTCGGGCTCGGACAATTCAGTGAAGGCGCGCATCGGCGTGCCGCCCACACCGAGAGAGATGGTGTTGTAGAGGCCGTACAAACTGCGCTGGCGCATGCGCGTCTCGTCGTGAAAATCGCTGGGCGCTGGTTCCAGCCCCTTGGCCAGCGGCCCATCGCCGCGGCCCTGCGCACCGTGACACGTGGCGCAGTGCTGTGCGAACAACCTCCCGCCCTGTTGGAGATCGGGAGCGCGCCGTGGTGCCACACTCAGCTTCCATGCCTGGATCACGTCGAGGCGGAGCCGTCCGGCGAGCGCAGAAATCTCGCTCCCCGACGCCTTGGCCTCGATCTGCGCGAGCAGTCTGCTGGCCTGTTGGAGCAGCGCGGGCTGCTCGGGCACGTTGGGCAGCTTGCCGAGAAGTGTGATGGCTTGAACGGCAAAATCGCGTTGTTCGGCATACTCATCGGCGTTGAGCACCTTGCCGTCCTGCACGGAGTCCGGGTAGTCCACAGCGACATAATCGAGCATGTGGACGACGGTCTGTGCCCGTTCATCGTCAGCCGGTGATGCGATTGCTATGTCGAGCGAGCCCGCGGTCAATAAGATCATGGCCAGCCACCATGGGAGAGTGTTTGGCAAGGAGATATGTCTAGGCTTCATCGTGTCTCGACTTTCTACGCGCGTGAGCCTCTTTGGGTTACACACAGACTCCACGTCGATCGCGGCCCCTCCGAGGTCGGAAAACGGCAGTGAGCTGAAAGGTATTTGTAAATAAGATCTTATGCGGGCCAGAGAAATTTCAGGTTCCCACAAGCCCAGCGAAGACTCACTTCATGACTCTATAGGCCGCTGTGCCGCCAACTGTACTCCACCTCCAGGACACCACAAAGAAGGTGATAAATGATAGCCAAACACCGAGGCCGGTGTCCACCGAACGGATACAGAAAACCATGTCACGTATATAGATGGAGACCCTCGAAACCTGTTATGGTTTTGTCATTCGGATTCTCCGGATTCATGGAGGGAGTATGCCAAGCGGGGACAATCGGGCGGTGGTCATCACCGGAGCGTCCACTGGAATTGGAGCGGCTTGTGCACATCATCTTGATCGGCTGGGGTTTAAGGTTTTTGCAGGAGTGAGGAGGTCCGAGGATGGCGCGGCCCTTCAAAAGGAAAGTTCAGATCGGCTCGTGCCGATTGAGTTGGATGTGACAGACCTCTCGACCATTGAAAAAGCTCAACTATTAGTTTCACAGTCAGTTGTAAACACTGGACTGTTTGGACTCATCAACAATGCCGGTATTGCAATCGTTGGGCCCGTGGAAGCTGTCCCCATTCCGGACCTCCGACAGCAGCTCGATGTCAACGTCATTGGGCAGGTCGCCGTCACCCAAGCGTTTCTTCCATTGATCAGACAGGCGCGAGGACGAATCGTCAACATGGGTTCGATCGCCGGGCTCTCAACCATGCCGCTCATGGGCCCCTATTCGGCATCAAAGTTCGCACTGGAAGCGATTACCGATGCGCTACGCTTGGAAGTCCGGCAATGGGGTATTCATGTCTCTATCATCGAGCCGGGTGCGATCGCGACACCTATTTGGAACAAGTCGGCGATCGAAGCGGCAGAACGAGAAGCGGGCATAGAGAGTGAGCTTCGCGCTCTTTATAAACCGATGGTCGCCGCGGTGCGAAAGGTTGTCGGTCAAGCTTCAAAGCGAGCCATCGCTCCGGAAGGCGTCGCAAAGGCGGTTGAAGCGGCATTGACGGCACCTTCTCCAAGAACACGGTATCTTGTCGGAACGGACGCGAAGTTCCGCGCACTCATGGCGAATGTGCTGTCTGATCGCATTTCGGACCGGCTCTTGACGTGGGTCCTCAAACTGCCTCATTGAACGGTTGCTGCTGGTTTTCTCACTCCGATGCCGAGCTGCCGTTTCGAAATGTCAAAGGAGAAACGGAGCTGGACAGCGAGGTATTTTTGGACCAACCCTTCTCGGTCCAATGGCTGGTCCTGTTCATGGTACACGGCTAATTCCACGTTCTGCCAGCGCGCGGCGAGTCCGATGATCCAATCCAATTCCGTTGGATTGACCGCGTTGGCGGCCTGCCGGTCTGTAAACACATTCACGTCGCCATACAGCACGATCTTATTCTTATAGAGGTCCAGGTCGGCATGCGCGACATACCGAAAGAGGGCCCGACCGGTATTGTCAGGCCTCGCGAAGTAGTTATTGTTATGAAAGAGCCAGCCTGCCCCGGCATAGACGGATAGGTTTTGATTTGGAAAGCGGCGGTGCCATCCCGGAAGATCCTGGACCGCCTGGAACTTGGCCGTCACGAGTCCATCACCATATTCCTGCGTGATGCCTTTGCGATCGATCGGCACATCACGTTCATACTGCAGACGCCAGTTGAAATGGCCAAGTACACCGGTCAGGGCATAGGTGCCGTCCCATTCGCTCAGCTCAATCCATCCGTTGGTGCGGTCAGAGAAGAAGTTCTGATCCGTATAGAAAGTCAGATATTGCTTATAGAGATCGGTTTCCAGATGGAGCATGTGGCGTAAGCCCACAAGGCCGGTGTTATCCGGTCTGGCGGCAAAGGAGGGATTTGAAGCGAACACACCGGTGAGGAGATAGCCGGCAAAGAGCGATTCCTCCGCTCCTCGACCGCTCGCGTCTTCCAAGGAGGGAAGGGGGCGTCCGTATTTTTCCAATGCCGGCGCATCACTTGGCCAGATGATGAAGCTCAAAAAAAGAACATGTGAAATACATAATGCCCAGCTTCGCGTGAGACTCATGGTTCCAAACGCTGGCCGATTTCCGATTTCGGCCTTACGGAGAAAAGCGACTGAGCGCGGACGTTGATGGACGTTACGGAATACAGGGCTCAAAAATTTCTTCGCAATCATTGGAGGCGTCAAAGGTCGGAGGAACAAAACGGTAATGCACATCAACGATCCGGTCGTCGGCCAGAATAACCGTGGCCCAGCAGCCATGGCGAATAGTGGCAAAGCTGCTTTTCCCAACCGGCCGTGATTCTTCCAGGATCGGGGCCTCTCGATAATATCGGAGGAATGTCCACTTGTCTTCGGCTCGTTCCTCCATGGGCTTGCCGGCGCAGGACAGGATCTTCGACTTGGATTGTCCGATCATCTGCTGTTGATTCGGATATTCCCTCACTTGTGCGAGGTGACTGCAACTCATCAACGATAACATTCCGAAGAGTGTCGGCGTGAGCACGCACAGAAGCAACCTGTTCATGAAAACCCATTGTATGCGCTGAATCGGAAAATGCAACCACCTGAGGTGGAGGTACGAAAATTGGAAAAAAGGAAGGGGAGCGATCAGCCGACGAAATCAGGGTTCAAACGGGTCAGCGGCGTGACGGAGAGGGCCTTGATCTCATTGTAGACGATCGTACGGCCCACTTGGCGGAGGCGGCTGAAGACACCTTCCACGATTACCTGATCACCTTCACGGACCTCCAGCTGACCGAGGCTGACGACCTTCAACGTTCCGGCATGGTCCTGCAGCAGAAATCCATAGGCAGGTTGCCCTTGACGATTGGTGGCTAACTGCACGTTCATGACTTTTCCGGTGACCACGACATCTTGACGGTCGTAGAGCTCAGGATGCGCCAAGAGTTCCGAGATCTCAATCAAGCTGACGGCCATTGCCGGACTCGCGGTGCCGAGCATCACAGCCGAGAACGAATAGATGGGTAAGAAAAGAAGAAAGACGACCGCCCATGCGGGAAGAGACCGTCGGATGGTAGGCTGCGTCGTCATCATTGATGTGCAATTATACCGAACTGCCGGCGATTGGCAAGGCTGAAAGTTTACCATTTGTCGGAGGCCCTGCCGGTGACGTCTTCTCCAAAAAAGTTGTGAAGAATATGCCGCTGTAAGTCGGTCAGTTCACCTTGAGCCGCTCCACCCGTTTGTGAGGGGGGGGACTCGGACTCCTTGGGTGCCGGCGCCGATCGTTGCAGTAACTCTTGATCCAGAGCGTCGTCGCTCGTGTCTAGGTCTTTTTGGATAGCGACGAGTCGTTGGAGTCCGAACAATGTTCTGGTCGTTTCGGTATGTACGGCGTTGGAACTGGCTCCGTAGACGAGCGAATTCCACAATTTCGTCTCGGCCGATTCCGGTATGCGAATCAGCGTGTAGATTCCCAGTTTTTCGATCAAGGCGGACTCCGTCCCTTCGAGCCCGTCATAGGTGGCGATCGATCGTTCGATGGGAGTATGGGAGAGCACGCGCATGGTCTCCTTCCACATATCCGGTGAAGGAATGTGGGGGTCGGCGGCGTGAGATCCGGAACATTTGGCTTGGATGGCGAGTAAGTATTGAGACAGAAATTTTACCTTTCTGGCTGCAAGGGTGCCGGCTGGAATGCCCCAGATATGGCCGATCTCATGGTCCTGTAGCGTCGTCTGATCGGACGTCTGGCGTTCACGTTCCGCAAGGGTGAGGCGCTTTCTGAACCGTTCGGCAAAGCGAAGCTGGGTCTGCATCTCGACGACCAAACGATGCTTCTCATATTCCTCCGCACCGATTTCGTTCTTGTCCCAACCTTCGTCCAGCAGCCGCAATGTCGTCGATGGAACGGCAGAACGAGCGCGTGCCTTAAAGTCTTCAATTCTATCGGGAGGAACTCCGCGAGCGGCAAGAAGTGCGGCGGCGCGAGCGGCCAGCCCGTCCGCCATGCGGACGAAATTCTGGAGGGCGACACATTGAAGCCACGTTCGTTCTCGGCGAAGCCGAACCCGCTTGCGGTACTCGTTCCGTCGTTCGACCATTGCCGTGATCGACTCCTGGGTCATCGTGGTGACGGGTTTCTTTCCCGAGACACAGCGAGGATCCGGTCGATCTGCGACCATGAACAGAATTTCATCGTGTGTGACATCAAGAGACTGCAACAGTAAAAGCCTAAGAATAATGCGGCCTTGTATCGGCAAGCCCGTAATAATCTCTTCAATCATTTCTGTGGTAAGAGGCAGCGAAATCAGTGCTGGTGCCATGGTTTCCTGATCAGATCGTGAAGGTCGAGTTCTTGATGAAGCGGTGATTCATCGTACGTATCGTGCCCGTACGCCAACATCTCCGGCTCTAAGCGGTTCCGGCCCGCTGCTGTTGATGCTGTTCAAGTTGAAGCGCAACGTATTCACGAACATCCTGAACGGTGCCGCTGATGAACATTTCTCTCGGGATTTCTACCCGCACAAGCCGTGAAGGATCGATGCCCCGTTCTTGGGCGTAGTGTTCATCGATGTAAAGGCTCAGAGAGCCGTCAGGAAAACGTAAGGCATAGAGGGCGGTTGTATCAGCCATGCGAGGTCCTTCCTATCATCATGGTACCTCGTAGAGGTAACACAGGGCTCGTCAGGCTGTCAAAGCGGGACTGCCGTTACACACAAAGCGCAACGGCTTTCGGTCGGGTGACCGAAAGCCGTTCAGCAGCACGGATGATTGTGAACCCGAGGACTCGAGGAGGTTCTCGCTCCGGGCGTGGTTCAGCCCCCCAACGTATCGAGAGTCTCCTTGAGACTTCGTCGGATACACGTGAAGATCGGGGTGTCCCGCAAGGTATACCGGGATCCTTCCGTCTCTCGCAGCGCCATCACCAGGTCCAGGAAGTCCTCCGGCTTGTCGCTCTCAAAGGCCACCACCCATTCTTGATCGTCTAACCCGAAGGAATAGGTCGTGTTCAGCTTGACGGACGGGAACCGATGTCCCACTTCGATATGCTCATCCATCATTCCCTGGCGCGCCGCCTTCGTCAGCAAAAACCACTCGCGCGTTTTGAGAAATGGATACACAAAGATGTACTTGCCTTTTCCCGGCACCACTGTGAGCCGTTTTCCTTCCTGCCCTGCGTGCGCATGGTGGTCGACATAGACGGATCGCTTGGTCATTGCCAGATAGGAATACGGAGTTGAGAGGTACTGTCCGAGACCTGAGGCGAGCATCTTGGCACTCATGTCTTGGAACAGGTCCAGGTCATAGCTGATGCGCCACAGCATGAAGTCGCAGTCGCCTCGGATACCGACGGTGGAATAGGGGACCATCAGCACCTTGCCGTTGAAGTCTTCCGCGGCCCGCAGGAACTCCTGTTTACCCTGGGTGCGCACATCTTCCGGGAGGCGCCGCCATGCGGGGTCCACTTTGTAAAATGCGAAGTTGACGTACTGCCGCCGAGGTGTCGGTGTGGCGGGTGGTGTGTCCGGAGTCGACATTCAAAGCTCCTTTAGTAGAGTGACAGGAAACACTTCCTCAGTTTTTGTTCGTTTAGCATTTCCCCTTCGGCCTTGTCAACGGGAGAGGCACATCCATTGACAGGCTACGGAGGTTCTGTTAGTCGCAAACGCATGAACTCCGCTTATTATGGATCAGTGGGGCTTGCTGTTACCTGGATATTTGGCATTGTGTGTCCCTCGGTTGCGATTGAGGTAGATCCGGCGCACGCACTAATCCAGGCCGCACTTGACCGCGGAACAAAAGCGGCGGCACAACATCAGCCGCCCGAAACCTTCTATGCACGCTTTGGAGGCGCTGATGAGTTGCATGCCGGTGGGTTTCTGACCACAAAGCTCGGAGCAATATCCGTGATGGCGACACACATGGCGCTACGTGGACTTGAACCGAGCGCGGCCGATGTCGCCCAAGTGACGGAGGCCCTGACGATGCTCGTCAACACCGTCATTTTCGGGGATAGTCCTTCTTTCGCGGTGAACAGTTATGTGGTGCTCGATCAGGGGGGAAAGGTCATCAAGCCTATTACCGTCCGAGTCGATGGGCAAGCCAGTCGGAGTGCGGCCTGGCCCAACTCGCCGAAATTTCGGGCCAAAGTGGTTGCCGCATTTGGGTACGCCGATTTCGACCCAAAAGCGCAGACAACTCTTACCGTGTTTCCGGCAACCGGTGGAGAGGTTCGATTTTCGATCGACTTTGGGAAGATAGAGTAAGGACGGTAACCAGCCATGCGAAAATCTCCTGCATCGGACCGTCTCTATCTTGCTGAAACGGTTGCGATCGGGTCAGAACTTCTCGTGGGAGGCCGGTCTGACAGCAATTCGTTATTCATCACCGACTCGCTGACAGCGATCGGCATCGAAGTCAGGTTTAAGTCAATCGTCGGGGACGATGAGTCGGACATTGCGGACGCGCTGAAGACAGCCTGTCGTCGGGCCGGTATCGTCATCATTACCGGAGGGCTAGGCCCGACGGTCGATGACTGTACCAGAGAAGCTGTCGCAGCGGTCACCGGCTCCCGGCTAGCACGCCGGAAAGAGGCGCTCGACGGCATGAGGGCCAGGCTGGCTCAGTGGGGGCGAATACCGACTCGCGGACAATTGCGACAGGCGCTCATTCCATCTCGTGCGGCGGTCATCCCGAACCCGGTGGGCTCCGCGCCGGGCTTCGCGTTGGTGTGGCGGGGGACACGTATCATTGCATTGCCAGGTGTTCCGGGTGAGATGCGCGCGATGGTAGAGCAGTCGGTTCTGCCGCTCTTAACCTCTCAAGTTGAGCGATCAAAAGGGCCTCGCCCACATCCAATCACGAGGGTGGTCTTTCACACATGGGGATTGCCTGAGGCTGACGTGGACGCCAAGTTACAGGGACTGATGACAAGACGGACGCCGGTTGCTTTAGGTCTGCTTGCTTCGCCGACCGGAGTGCTGGTGTCGTTGACAACGAAGGCGCAATGTCCCATCAAGAAGGAGAGTCTCTCTTCGCTGGTTACGGAAGTTCGTGCGAGATTGCAGGAGTGGATCTATGCGGAAGGTCACGACACCCTGGAGGAGGTGGTCGGTCGAATGTTGCACGAACAGAAACTTACCGTCGCGGTTGCCGAATCGTGCACGGGAGGTCTGATTGGACACCGTCTTACGCAGGTGCCGGGAGCCTCGGCCTATGTTGATCGGGGAGCCATCTGCTATAGCAATCAGGCGAAAACGGAGATGCTCGGAGTTCCGGCAAGTCTCATAGGGCAATATGGAGCGGTGAGCCGGGAAGTCGCCGCGTCCATGGCCAAGGGCATGCGTGAACGGGCGGGCGTGTCGGTGGCGTTGAGCGTGACGGGTATCGCCGGCCCCGGAGGCGCGACGGAAACCAAACCTGTCGGGTTGGTGTACATCGGGCTCGACGATGGCAGCGGCAACACGATCACGAAGGAATTGCGATTTCATGGCGACCGATCCGTCATTAAACAGCGCGCCGCTCAGGCAGCTCTGGATATGCTTCGTCGGTGGTTGATCGACGGAGTCGGGACATGATTCGCGCATTCCTCGCCGTGGAAATCGACGATGAGGTCCGAGCAGGTCTTTCCCACGTGCAGCAAGATCTCAAACGGCGGCTCGCGCTTCATCTTTCAAAAGATACCCGTATGACCTGGGGACAATCGAATTCGTTTCATCTCACGATCAGATTTCTTGGAGACACGGACGAACAGCTCATCGGCCAAATGCGTAATGCCATGGTGATGGTCAGACAGTCGCACCCGATTATTCAGATTCCCCTCGACCAGCTGCACGCGTTCCCAAACGTTCGACAGCCGCGGATTCTGTGGGTAGGGCCGTCTGAGCAGTGGTTGCAAAGCGGTGCGGCGACTCAGTTGGCTACTTTCCATCAGGCTATCGAGGCTTGCTGTCGATCGTTCGGTTTCGGACCGGATGACAAACCCTTCACGCCGCACCTCACACTGGCACGGATCAAGGCAGGCGAGCGACAAGTTGGGCAGCTCCTGGCGCAAAGCGGTGTCTGTGACCGCCCTCTCTCGTTAGGAAGGATCACAGTCGGAGCGCTTGTGATGATGAAAAGCGAGCTGCGACCAACCGGGTCTTTGTATACGAAGCTGTGGGAGGTGGGAGAGGGTTACCGTGGTTAGTAGCGGTCCATTCGCCGGGCTCGGGCGCACAGAGACAGAACGTCATGGTTCGAGCAGTGGAACGAGTGCCATATGGCCTTGTTGAAGAGCCAGGTCCACCGGACGTTCTCCCGTTGATAACCTGGCATTCTTATCCCCTCCGTGCTTCAGCAGCAGTTCGATAATCGCCTGATCGCCTCGGTAGGCTCCAACATGCAACAGCGTCACGCCGCCCATCCGCACTTGTCCGTTTGCATCCGCGCCCTTGTTCAGGAGGAGGGTCACCACGTCTCGATGTCCCTGTTGCACTGCCAGGGAGAGCGGCGTCATTCCATCCGTCCTCCGCTGATTCACAGCTGCTCCTTGTTCCAATAAGAGCGCCACCACATCTCGATGTCCATTCTTCACCGCCAACAGCAGCGGTGTCATCCCGCGCTCATTGGCTGCCTGCACGCCGACCCCCTGCCCAAGGAAGGTCTCCACTCGGAGGAGATTGCCGTCCGCTGCAGCCTGCTGTAACTTCTCCTCCGGCGCCGTCGTGCAGCCGCTCAGGAGAATGAGTGCGAGCGTACAGGTGACAAGTTTGAAATTTGAAGGGGCTTGTTTCATACCGCGTCCTCCTCTTTCGGTGAGCTTGATGGAGTCGAGAAGTACCGAATGATGCCCGATATCGCTCACGCGAGATTTCATTACATGGCATCTCAGCATTAGATCAAGAGTCATGCTTGAGATGTCCGTGAGCCGAGTCTGCTTTCTTGTGGCTCGTCATTCTGTAAAGAGGCGAGAAAAGCGGGCTCTAGGCGTCCGGTGTCTGCTGTTGGTGGATCAGAAACATTCGACTCTTCAGTCATCATGCTCATCCGGCCTTTCGCGGCTGCAGCAGCGAAAACAGCGCTGTGTGGCCTTGCTGGCGAGCCAGATCTATAGGGCGATCTCCTGATTTCGTCTTGGCATTCTTGTCTCCGCCGTACTTGAGCAACAAGGTAATGATCTCCCGATTGCGATGATAGGCTCCCACATGCAAAGGCGTCATTCCGTCGTTCGCCTGTGCTTTCACGTCCGCTCCTTGTTTCAGGAGGAGGACGACCATGTCGCGATGGCCTGCCGCCGTCGCGACATGAAGCGGTGTCGCGCCATCAGGCGCCGGCTGGTTCACCAACGCGCCCTTTTCCAACAACAACGCGACAACGTCGCGATGGCCGTTCTGGGCTGCAATGAAGAGTGGGGTCACGCCGCCTTTGGTCGTCTGATTCACCGGCGCGCCTTTGTCCAGGAAAAGCGCTGCCACATCACGATGGCCGTTTTGCGACGCGATGTAAAGCGGCGTTGCGCCGTCATGGGTTGCCTGATTCACCAACGCGCCCTTATCCAGCAAGAGCGCCACCGTGTCCCGGTGTCCGTTCCACGCCGCGGCATGGAGCGGTGTCGCGCCGGTCTGAGTTGGCTGCGTGCACGTCGGCGCCTTCCTCGATCAATGTTTTCACTTTGCCGAGATCCCCGTCCATTGCGGCAGTCAGTAGCTTTTCATCCACCGGGCGCATGGCCATCAGCAGCGGCAGCAGGGCGCAGATCACACCGAACCTCGCCCATCGTGAGATCATGTCAGCCTCCCATCACGTATTCGCGGAAAGGAATGATTATGAACTGATTTGAGTGACGGCTTCCTGTCTTAGTGTCGCATAGTCTTGTTGTCGTGCACATTGCTCTTGGAGCGGGTATCACCCTGCGCATCAACACGTCAGCATCTATTCGATCGGGTGACCACGGGAGGTGGTAGCTGTGACACGTTGGAAAAGCAAGTTGAGGTATGTCGGCGATGCTTAGAGTTTGGCGAGCAGCATGACAGCGATCTTTCGAAGTGAGGCTTTGAGTCGGTCTGCGGGAAGTATGTCCTTATCCGCTGTGAGGGCGTAGTACCGAGCTCCTTTGAGCACGGCCACGCCGAGGCTCTCCTCGTCAACGAGCACGAATGTACGATCGCCGATTCCTTTGTCTTCGATCACTTGGACCTCCGCCTCCTTGAGTTCCCTGAGAAGGTTTTCCAATGTGATGTACTTCTTGGCTGCGCTGGTCGATGCAAACTCTGCCACGCTCACGACCAGGGTACCATCGGTCAAATCGTAGGTACACGTCCACGTCTGGGAGCCGGTGTCTGTATCCTGATCCGGGCCGTCGAGATTGACAGAGGAAATCGGCTGGCCGATGGCAGCGCCTATTTCTGATCGAGACACCAGCGAGCAGACATCAAGAGCCTGAACCGGAGAAGTGACGATCAGGCTTGCAACGATGAGCGCGAACGCAGCAGATGACTTTGCGCTTTTCAGGAGTCGCAACGTGTTGCACTCATCGTGTGCGAAGGCCAGGTGTTCAATGTGTGACATAGCGCACGCCCCATTCTAGGATGTCAAGGCACAAAGGTCCAGATGAAAAATGTCGTCGCGACGCGATAGGAGAAGGGAGCACGGGTGGGTCGGTGAGAGACTGGTCGGTTCGTGCACACAACTTTCGGCTGTATCGCCTTGAACACATCCGTGCCTGAGTTCAGACTAGGTTTTCTCCGTGCCCCTTGGGTATAATCCCCCGACCATCATTCTTTTACGTTGTAGGAGATTCGTATGTCAGAGAAGGACGACAAGAAGCGCGCGCTCGACTTAGCCCTTTCCCAGATTGAGAAGCAGTACGGGAAGGGAGCGATCATGAAGCTTGGGGCCGAGGATAAGAACGCCGACGTGCCGGCTATTTCGACCGGGTCGTTGGGGCTGGACATCGCTCTTGGGGTGGGAGGGCTTCCACGAGGGCGCGTAATTGAAATCTTCGGACCGGAGGCCTCCGGGAAGACTACAATGACGCTCCACTGCATCGCTGAGGTACAGAAGACGGGCGGGGTTGCCGCATTCATCGATGCGGAGCATGCGCTGGATTTGACCTATGCCAAGAAGCTTGGAGTGCAGGCCGACGATCTTCTCGTCTCCCAGCCGGACACGGGCGAGCAAGCGTTGGAGATCGCTGAAACATTGGTGCGGAGCGGCGCGATCGATTTGATCGTGGTCGATTCAGTCGCGGCGTTGACCCCTCGCGCGGAGATCGAAGGCGAGATGGGCGATGCCCATATGGGCCTTCAAGCCCGGCTGATGTCGCAGGCGCTGAGAAAGCTCACCGCCGCCATTGCAAAGTCATTGACCACGGTGATCTTTATCAATCAAATCCGCATGAAGCTGGGTGTGATGTTCGGGAATCCTGAGACGACCACCGGCGGGAACGCCCTCAAGTTTTATTCGTCCGTCCGGCTTGATATTCGTCGCATCGAATCGATCAAAGAAGGTCAAGAGGTCATGGGAAGTCGTGTCCGCGTGAAAGTCGTCAAGAATAAGATGGCGCCGCCGTTCCGCCAGGCGGAGTTCGATATCATGTTTGCGGAAGGTATTTCCAAGACCGGCGAATTGGTCGACATGGGGGTGGATAAGAAGATTATCGAAAAATCAGGCGCCTGGTATTCCTACAAAGGCGAACGGATCGGTCAAGGCCGCGACGCCGCTCGGGAGTTCCTGAAGAATAATGCTCCTGCGTCTCGAGAGGTCGAAGCAAAACTTCGTGACCTAGCCGGAGTACCGGGCCGAAGTGAGAAGAAAGCGGAGGCCAAGGAAGAGAAGCCGGCGGCACGCAGCGATGAAAAGCGGGCGCATCGGTAGCGGCCGGCGTGTGGGAGCGCGGACGCGGAGAAACCGATCGTCCCCTGAAGATTGGATGCAGCTCGCGGTGCGGTTTCTCGCTCGTCGAGACCATACCGTCGCTCAAGTCGAGCAGTTTCTTGCATCCAAAGGAGCCTCGCCCGTTCACGTTAGGCAAACGGTCCGCCGGTTGTCCGACCTCAACTATCTCAATGATCAGGTCTATGCCCAACGATGGGTGGATAATCGGTTGGCGTCTCGGCCGATGGGGCAAGAGCGGCTGAAAGCGGAATTGCAGGCCAAGGGAATTGCGGAGACTCTGGCAGATCGAGTGGTGGCCCAGGCGTTCCATGAGCATGATGAAGCGACATTGGCTCATCGAGTGGTGAAGGGGAAGAACCGTCAGGGCCGAAGATTGACGCGGGTCCAGATCGTGCGCCTCTTACGTCAACGGGGCTTCGGCGAAGAAACGATCGACCATATGATCGGGGGCCTCGTCGATCGAGAGGGATCGGATTCATGACACAGAGTGCACAGGAACTCAGACAGTCGTTCATTCGCTACTTCGAACAGCAGGGCCATCAGGCAGTGCCCAGCTCGGCCTTGCTTCCCCAGGCCGACCCGACGTTATTGTTCACCAACGCCGGCATGAACCAATTCAAGCGGGTCTTTCTCGGAGAAGACACGCGGCCCTACAAGCGGGCCGTGTCCGTGCAAAAATGCCTGCGCGCCGGTGGCAAGCACAATGACCTCGAAAACGTAGGCTACACCAGGCGCCACCACACGTTCTTTGAGATGCTGGGCAACTTTTCTTTCGGCGACTATTTCAAGGAAGAGGCGATCAGGTTCGGCTGGGAGTTTTTGACGCAGACGGTCGGGCTGGCGAAGGACCGGATGTGGGTGACGGTTTTCCGCGAAGACGACGAGGCCGACCGGATCTGGAAGCAGATCGGTGTGTCGCCGTCACGCATCGTGCGGTGCGACGAAAAAGATAACTTCTGGCAAATGGCGGACACCGGCCCCTGCGGCCCTTGCTCGGAGATTCATTTCGATCAGGGTCCTGCAGTTCCCGGCGATGATGGGCCGAACGGGGCGGGCGATCGCGTCATAGAAATCTGGAATCTCGTGTTCATGCAGTACAATCGGGATGCGTCCGGCACGTTGACCCCTTTGCCGAAGCCGAGCATCGATACCGGGATGGGTCTCGAACGGCTGACGGCGGTCGCGCAGGGCGTCTTCAGCAATTACGACTGCGATCTGTTCACCCCGCTGCTGACGGCGGTTGCCAAGCGGGCGGGCACTGCATACGGCGTGAAGGAGACGGCGGATCGTTCCATGCGCGTCATTGCCGACCATTTGCGGGCGATCACCTTCCTCATTGCCGATGGTGTGCTGCCGTCGAACGAAGGGCGCGGGTATGTGTTGCGGCGCATTCTGCGCCGCGCCGCGCGGCACGGCCGGCTGCTCGGCATCGTCGAGCCCTTTCTGCATGAACTCAGCGCGGTCGTCGTGGAGCAAATGACCGACGCCTATCCGGAAGTGCGCATGGCGTCCGGCACGATCACTGAGGCGACGAGGGGTGAAGAAGAGCGGTTTATCGCGACACTCGATCAGGGCTTGCCGATCTTAACCGACATGATCGAGAAGACGCGGGCGGCCCGCCGAACGGTCTTGACGGGCGGGGACGTGTTCAAGCTCTACGACACGTATGGATTTCCCATGGACCTGATCACGGAGGCCTGCCGAGAGCAGGGGATGACGGTCGATGAACCGGGTTTCGACGCGGCGATTGGGGAGCAGCGGACCCGCGCGCGCAAGACCGGCGGGTTTGAGCAGGACACGACTCGCCCGGCGGTGGCCGAGTTGACCAAGCGGGTCGGGGGTACGCAGTTCGTCGGTTATGACCGGTTGGAGAGCGACAGCATGCTACGCGCGATTCTCAAGGGCGAGCAGTTGGTGAAGGAAGCAGCGGAAGGCGACGAAGTCGAAGTCGCACTGGATGTGACGCCTTTTTATGCCGAAGGCGGTGGACAGGTCGGAGATCGCGGAACGTTGGTGGGTCCGGAAGGGCTGGTGGATATCATAGATACGACGCGAGCGGCGCCGGCACTCATCCTTCATAAGGGGACTGTCCGCAAAGGGCGTATCCGAGAAGGCGAACGACTGCGCATGACGGTGAACGCCTCGACGCGCCAGGACGCCGCGCGCAATCACACGGCCACGCATCTGGTCCATGCAGCTCTGCGCGATCTCCTCGGCCCGCATGTGAAGCAATACGGGTCGCTGGTCGGGCCGAACCGGCTCCGGTTCGACTTCGCCCACTTCCGGCCGCTGTCGTCCCGCGACATCGACGACATTGAATCGACGGTGAACGGGGAAATCCGCAAGAACGAGGCGGTGCGTACCGAGGTCATGAGTATTCAGGACGCGGTGGACAAAGGGGCTCTGGCATTCTTTGGCGATAAGTATGGCGAGCAGGTGCGTGTGGTAAGCGTCGAGTCTTTCAGCAAGGAGCTTTGCGGTGGTACCCACTGCCGGCAGACGGGCGACATCGGGCTTTTCCGCATCGTGTCGGAGGCAGGGGTAGCCGCCGGCGTGCGCCGGATCGAGGCTCAGACCGGCAGCGGCGCATACGCGCTCATGAAAAAACTCGAGGCTGATATCCGCGAACTGTCGGAACTGTTGAAGGTAGGGCAGTCTGAACTGGCCGCCAAGACCCGTAAACTCCTGGTCCAGCTCAAGGACAAGGAACGGGAGCTGGAAGAAGTGAAGCTCAAGATGGCCGGTGGCTCAGCGGCGGCATCGAGCGCCAAGACCATTGCCGGGGTGACGGTCCACGTGCAGCGGACGGATGGGCTGGATGTGAACGGCATGCGGGCGTTGGCGGATCAGCTGCGGGACAAGCTGAAGAGCGGCGTCATTGCGCTGGGAGCGGCTTCCGGAGACGGCAAGGTTTCATTATTGGTCGTGGTGACGAAAGATTTGACCGGCACACTCAAGGCCGGGGAACTCATCAAAGCGATGGCGGCGGAAGTAGGCGGCACCGGCGGTGGCCGGCCGGAAATGGCTCAAGCCGGTGGGAAGGACCCTGCCAAGCTCGATGCGGCGTTGGAAAAAGTTTTTGGTCTAGTCGAAAGCACCCTCCGGCGGTAGAATTATGCCTGGCCGTATTCTCGCACTTGATTACGGGACCAAGCGGATCGGCGTGGCACTCAGCGACGAGCTGGGATGGACGGCGCAGCCGCTTGAAACCTTGGAGCGTCGGACACTGGACCGTGACATCGCTCATATCCAACACTTGGTGAATCTTCACGATGTCCGGGAGGTGCTGATCGGGCTCCCATTGCGCCTCAACGGCGAAGCAGGACCGGCGGCTCAGGCTGTTCAGGGCTTTGTGATCCGGTTAGGTGAAACGCTCTCGGTCCCGATCGTGACCTGGGACGAGCGTATGACGACGAAAGCAGCGGAAGACTTGTTGATCGCTGCCGATGTCAGTCGAAAGAAGCGCAAGGGGGTCGTGGATCGTGTGGCCGCTGCCATACTCTTACAAGGCTATCTAGAGGCACAAACCTCTTCTTCCGTTCAGAGTGGAATCAACAGCGCTGTTACTGAGACGGAGGAAGAGGAGATTGCGCCGTCTCCGATCGACCAATCTTATGAAGTTGCGCCTGATCGTCATCGTAGCCATCACCATCGTCGCTCTCGCCGGGGCGGCCGCTTATCAGATGATTCGATGGGCTGAAGCCCCGGTCCTTTCCGAGTCCGATCATCCTCAGGAGAAACTCGTGGTGATCGCCGAAGGGACTCCGTTCAACCAAGTCGCGACTTTACTTGAACGGGAGCGGTTGATCAGGAGTCGCTTGGCATTTCTGCTTTTGGGAAAAATTCAGGAAGCTGACCGCAAGATTCACCCCGGAGAATACGAGCTCAATGCCGCCATGCGGCCGGCCGAGATCCTTTCCAAGTTCCTTGCCGGTCGAGTGGTGCTTCATGCCGTCACGATCCCCGAAGGGCATACGATCACTCAAATCGCCGATGTGCTGGATGAACAGCGTATTACGAATAAGGCGGAGTTCGTCAAATTGGCGTCCGACAAGTCCTTCATTGAGACCCTGGGAATTTCTGCGGATACCGTGGAAGGGTATCTGTACCCGGACACGTATCGTTTTGCCAGATCGACGGCGGCGAAAGACGTCATCAGGGCGATGATGGATCAACTCGGGCGTGTGATGACCCAGGAGTGGCAGGCACGGGCCAAAGATATCAACATGACGCTGCATGAAGTTTTGACGCTGGCCTCGGTCATCGAAAAAGAAACCGGTTCCGGAGACGAACGGCCTCAGATCTCATCCGTGTTTCATAATCGACTGAAGAAGCGCATTCCCCTGCAGAGCGATCCGACCGTCATCTATGGTTTGGAGAATTTCGACGGAAACCTTCACAAGAGGGATCTCTCCCATCCCAGCCCCTACAATACCTACCGTTGGACCGGTTTGCCGCCTGGTCCCATTGCGAGCCCGGGGGCACAATCGATCCGCGCCGCGTTATATCCGACGCCTTCCGCATACCTGTATTTTGTCTCCAAGAATGATGGGACACACCAGTTTTCCGCCACACTCGTGGAGCATAATAAGGCGGTGGAACGGTATCAGAAACGGCCTTTTCGGCGAGGAACTCATTCCCAAACATTTGTGGTCCCATGGGATACGAACATCAGCTGCCAGAGAGGAGTAGCCTAGAGGATGTCAGCCTGGAATCTGCCTGAACTCATCGATCACACAGTGTTGCGGCCGGATGCCTCGAAGTCCGACATTATACGGCTCTGTCAGGAGGCAAAGGACAACGGCTTCACGGTCATTTTTGTTCCACCATGCTACATTGATGAGGCGGTTGCTGCCGTGGCCGGCACGAAGATTCGTGTCGGGATTCCGATCGGCTTTCCTTTAGGTGGGCACAGCACGCACACCAAAGTCGCCGAAGCGATCGAGGCGGTGTCGCGGGGCGCCAGGGTATTGGACATGGTCCTGAATGTGAGCCGGCTGAAGTCGGGCGATTACGACTCTGTGCGGAAGGATATCGCCGAAGTCGTAAAATCGACGCCCGAGGTTGAGCATAAAGTCATCCTTGAGACCTGTTATCTGACGCAGCAGGAGAAGCGGACCGCCTGTCATTTGGTCGTGGAAGCCGGGGCGGATTATGTCAAAACCTCGACGGGCTTCGGTGCTGCGGGTGCAACGATCGAAGATGTTCGGTTGCTGAAGGAAACCGTCGCAGGGCGGGCCAAGGTCAAAGCTTCCGGCGGTATTCGAGATTGGAAAACGACCCTCGCGATGCTGGAAGCCGGAGCCGATCGGATCGGCACCAGCGCCAGTCTCTCCATCATCCACGAGTGGCGCACGGAGTCCGCCAAATAGGCATGCAAGAACATCATCGCGGATGACCTCCCTTCAACGTGTGTCACGATCCGTCTCTTCAACGCACAGCCGTGTTCACTGTGTTCCCTTCGTGACCTGTCGACAGGGTATCCTGGCCGTCACGGGTTGCGTAGAAGAACCTATGCCGCATCGATCCTATTTGATATAGTGCGCCAATGATCAATCGGGTCATTCTTCTCGTCATTGATGGGTTCGGTATAGGCGCATTGCCGGATGCGGGGGCTTACGGCGATGACCAGGCCGATACCATCAGCCATTTGGCCGATGCAGTCGGTGGACTGAGTCTGCCCAATCTTGAATCGCTTGGTCTTGGACATGTTGCGCCTATTAAAGGGGTGCGCTCCATGGCGCAACCAATCGGCTGTTTTGGCCGCCTCGGTTTTTCATCGCGGGGGAAAGACTCCGTGGTAGGGCACTGGGAGCTCAGCGGGGTCATCGTGAAAGATGAGACGACCGTCTGTCGATCGGGTATTCCGGCCGCGATGATGGCAGTGATCGAGAGGATCGTAGGTCGAAAGACGATCGGGAACACGATCGCGTCCATGGCCGCCGCGCTACGTGAATATGGTCCGTCGCACATCAGCACAAAATCTCCGATCATATGGACCGATGGGGATAATACGTGCTTCCTGGCCGCTCATGAATCGGTGATGCCCGCAGCCGACTTACAGCAGCGCTGCCGCGAGATTCGGAAAGCGCTGAAAGATGCCGGAGTGCGGATTCGTGTCGTTGCGCAACCGGTGACAGGTGAGCCCGGCGCGCTTCAGGCTTCCAAGGGCCGGAGAGATTTTGTGTCGGAACCATCGGGTTTGACGATGTTGGATGTCTTAAATCGATCAGGCCAGATCACGATGGGGATTGGGAAAGCCTACGACCTGTTCAACGGTCGTGGATTTACGAAATCGTTTGCGGTCGATTCCGCCATGGCGGCTCTTGATGAAGTAATCGGCATGCTGAACAAGGTGCCGCGCGGTCTGCTCTATGCGACGCTCGATCTGTTTCCTGAGGAGCCGACGGCGGCTTCAACGGCATTGGAAGGGTTCGATCGCCGGTTGCCTGATCTCTTCGAGAAGTTGCGCGTTGGAGACTTGGTGATTGTGACCGGTGATCATGGGCGTGATCTTTCACTCCCGGGGAAGATGCCGACTCGAGAATATGTGCCCGTGTTCGTGACGAGCCCTAAACTGACGCAAGGCGTAGACTTAGGGAGTAGACAGACTGCCGCGGATGTGGCGCAGACGGTGGTCGAGGCGCTTCGAGCCGAACGGTTGCCCGTTGGTGACAGTTTCTTGGATGCCCTCAGGCCGGGATAGCGAAGAGAGAGAAGGAGAAGCGATGTCCTATGAGCAACGATTAAAGCACTTAGGTCTGGAGCTGCCGGCCCCGCCGAAACCTGTGGCGAACTATGTGCCGGTGGTCAAGAGCGGTAACCTGTTGTTTCTCTCCGGGGTGTTGCCCTCGCGCGACGGCCAGCTCATGATGACCGGCAAGCTTGGGGAAGGCCTCACGGTCGAGCAGGGGATGGAGGCGGCGAAAACGGCGGTGTTGAACGGCTTAAGCATTATTCGAAGCGTGACCGGATCACTGGATCAGGTCACACAGATCGTCAAGATGGTCGGCTATATCGCCTCTGCTTCTGGTTTTGCCGATCAGCCTCAAGTACTCAACGGCGCGTCGGACCTACTTGTATCGGTGTTCGGAGACGCAGGCCGTCACGCGCGTGTCGCCGTCGGTGCCGCGGAATTGCCGCGACATGCCCCCGTTGAGATCGAATTAGTCGTCCAAGTCGCTTCCTAAGTCAGCCTTGACTCTTTAAAAAATCACTTGTTAAAGTCGAGCATGTTTCTTGTGGAGCTGTTCGACTACTCTTTCCCTTGTCCATAGGCTATCCATGACCATCATACGAAACAGATACACGACGATGCTTTTTGTCTGGTTCTCCCTCCTAACGTTGGAAGGAACCGCAGTATCAGCCGCCACCGGCAAGGCATCGATAGAATTGTCCTCTCAGTCAACCATGCTCGGTGCAACAGTGACTCTCAGTGGAAAGTTTGGAGATTTCAAGTCCGCCCAATTCAACAAAGTGACGTTCAATGGAGTGCCTTCGCTGGTGCAGCGATGGGAACCGGACCTCATCGAGGTGAAAGTCCCGTTCAAAGCGACCACAGGTCCTGTCGAAGTGCTGATAGGAAAGAAAAAGCTGCCGGCCGGATTCATGACCATTGTTGCTCCTCGGATTGAAGCGGTCACACCCGGGGAAGTTGAGCATGGGGCCACACTTCTGATCACCGGTCGCCATTTCGGCTTTTCGGCCGGCGCCCGCGATCCCAACACGATGTTCGGCGTGAATGACGTCGTGGTCGGCGGGGTCGTAGTACGGCCGCGCCGATGGAAAGACGACAAGATCGAACTTGAAATCCCGACGAACGCCGTGAGTGGAGATGTAGCCGTTCGGCTGGCCTCGTCTGATCCGCTGCCTGACGGGTCATGTTGCGCGCCGGTTGAGTATCTCGTGAGCAACGCCGTGCCGCTGACGCTGATCCCGTCCGTACGAGTGGATCCGGTCGCCGGGCCTGTCGGGACGAAAGTCGTGTTGTTCGGCCACGGATTCGGGAATGCAAAAACACCGAATGATGCCGTGCTGATCGGTGGGCAGCCGGCGACAATCGCGCAGTGGAAAGAAGACGTCATCGTTCTCCATGTGCCGATCGGCGCCGAATCCGGTCCGGTGACGCTCAAGCAAGGTGGACGTGAGCGGGTGCTCGCACAATTCACCGTCCATGTTCCCCGAACCACCTCTATAAGTCCGCCCAGCGCTCCCATCGGGACGTTGCTGCGCATCAATGGCGAGCATTTTGGGTTTTACTCCGAGAGCGGGTCGACGCCGTACAATTTCATGGATTTCAATCCCGGTGAGAATCGAGTCGAGATCGGCGGTGTGCCGGCGGTCATCTATCGCTGGAACGACGACCGTGTCGATGTCTGGGTGCCGTTCAGCGCTAAGAGCGGCAAGGTCGTCATTTACCGTAGCGCGAACAAGCCGAATGCGGAGGGTCTCTGTTGCGCCGAACGGGGAACCGTGGCGATCGAAGCCGGGCAGTTCAGTCTCGTCACACCGGTCATCGAATCGTATGATCCGAAGACAGCCGGGTTAGACGCCACCGTGACGATAAAGGGAAGCGGGTTCGGGACCTTCCTAAAGACAGCAGAACATGCCGATCTGGGGCTCAACCAGAAGGCGTATAAGCGGCGATCCCTAGAGATCAACGAGCCTGATGAGAATACCACGGTTGTATCGAACGTCTCACGGACTGAAGTCTTGTTCAATGGCACGGCGGCGGTGGTGGAGTCCTGGACCGATCAGGAAATCGTGGTCAAGGTTCCACATCGCAATCTTTATGGAATTGGGAAGAAGGGTGAGTTTTTTGATAACCTGGCGACCGGTCCGCTGGTCGTTCGCCGAGGGTCGTGGGACGTGCTTTCCGACGGGACCTGCTGCTCACCGAAGAAATGGCTGACGCTGGAGGCCGGCGAATTCACGATCGAAGCGAAGGGCCTTCCCGACACGAGTTACTGGGATCACAACAGACCCGATGCGAGCACCAATCAATAATGCGGCTCCGGTTCCATCTCGGTAGTGGGTATCGGTATCCATCGCTTTCTTCCCTTTTCCTCCTTGCCGCCACGCTGGCGCTTCCTCAACCAGCTGGGAGCGCAGACTCCAATCTTTCCGTCACGACACAAGTCAGCAACACGAAGTCAACGTTGATGAGTATTCAGTTTCAGACGCCCCGACATGGCTGGGCTGTGGGGAGCGGAGGGACGATACTGAAGACGACAGACGCCGGGAAGAAATGGAAGCGGGTGACGAGCGGAACGGCCGCCTTATTGACCTCCGTGTTGTTCATCGATTCATTCAAGGGATGGATCGCAGGGGCCGGAGGGCTGCTCAGATACACGGCGAATGGGGGAGAGTCATGGTCTACACAATCGCTGGACACTCAGCAGCCGTTGTACGGAGTCTATTTCCCATCTCCCAGTATCGGTTGGGCGGTGGGCGGAGGCGGCACGATTTTACACACGGTCGATGGCGGTGAACATTGGGTGGAGCAAGTAAGCGGCACGACGGCGGCCCTCTATGCGGCGCACTTTCTTAACGATCAGAAGGGGACGATCGTCGGCGCGTTGGGGACCGTCCTTTCGACAGACGATGGGGGTACTACTTGGATACCACAAGCAACGCAGGATGCCGTCACGCTCTTCGATGTCTTTTTCACAGATCCCTCGACCGGTTGGGCAGTCGGCAACGCAGGTGCCTTGTTTCAGACGACGAATGGCGGAGCCAAGTGGGTTGATCAAACCTTGCCGTGCGGCAAGACTTGCACAAAGATCATCGATTTGTTGAAGATTCGTTTCGTAAGTCAGCAAGAAGGTTGGATTGTCGGTGAGCGCGGAATGTTGTATCGGACTACCGACGCCGGTCTCACCTGGAGCGAAGGGAAATCAATTGCCCCTGCCTCGCTCTTCGGTCTCAGTTTCCCTAATACTACGCGTGGATGGGCCAGTGGAGAAAACGGGATCATCGTTCAGCTGCACCTAGGCCGCTAGTCTCTCATCCTGTAGTTGTGGTTCTACGCTCCCTCCGTCAAAGAAACACTTCTCATCAGCGAAGTCCGGTACCGCCTATCAGTTCGGTCGCTATCTCCAACCGGGTTGTTTAAGATACTATTCAATGTGTCAAGAAACAGTGCCGGTGGTGAGTAGCAGCCTACCCCTGTGAACGATTCAGGAACGAACGATCTGTCGTGCAGTGTTTGCTCTCCGGCGCGGCCAGCGCCAAGAGCAGGTTTTTGGATCAAACAAGGTCTGTTGATTCTGTCCCTGGGTCTAGTTTCTGTCTGTTTCACTGCCGATGCCAGAGCGGCTCATGAAGGCCATGACGGGAAGCCTGAGATAGAACGCCATGATTCCTCCGGATCGGGCGATGAGATTTCGAGTCTCTCCTTCCGAGTATTTGTGGATCGAGGCACGGAAGGGGCGGTCGGTGGATCTCTCGATGAGGCTGGCGCCAATGCGGCTCTCCGGACGGTCATCGAGACCTTCACCTATCTCAATCAGCATCGACACAACTATCCACGATTCGACGAAGCGGTGAGCAGAGGCTTGCTCGATCGTGTCATCATTCAACCGAGTGTGCGCAATCATGAGGGAAAATCCTTTCCGTTTCTGGTTGTGCGAACAGTGGAGCCTGGTCGGGTCAGACTGCTGGTCAGCGCCTCGTCCATGAAAGAAGGAGGGTTCCTCGGAGCGGCCGAACAGTTTGCCCCGGTGCTGGCGCGAGAGTTTCAATGGGTGATCAGTAAGGCAGATACCGCTCAGAAGCCGAAGGCCGCCTTCATCGAACGAGATCTCCGGCACGCGCCTATTGGGACAGACCAGAACATCAAGGCTCTCTCCGGTGAAGAACGGGTACGGCTGCTGCAGTGGCTCTTCGAGACGTACTTGCGGACGGTAGACGATCTGGGGAGTTTGGAGGGGCAATCTTACTATGAGATCGGCAGCACCGCCTTGGTTGCTCCGAGTCAGCCGGACTCCACGACGAAGTTCTACGATATCCGGATTCGCGAGGCCTTGCAGAAAATCGTGCGTGAGCCCCTATTTTTGGATCGCACACCGCTGGCCGTGACGAGCCTCCTGAATGGAACTATCTGGAACGTGGCGTTCGTCAAGATCGATCAGCGCGATTGGGCCACCAGAATCAGAGTGTTGCCTGCTGATAAGGCCGTAAAGGTTGGGGAATCCGGCCGATTGATTCAACCTGCGGCGGTCTTAGTCAACCTTCATAGGACGGCGGCGCCGGACGACCTCTATTATGCCGACACGAAGCAGCTTCCGATGGGCGCGCTGTCCACCGACCAATTGGCGCGTGTCATTGCCAAGGAGATCCAGCAGAACATCGTGGAGAAATCACAAACCGGTCATGCGGCTCAAGATGCGCTCACCGCACCACAATAGTGCCTCGTCAGGGCGCAGCCGGAAGAACGACTTAAAGAATATGGCGTACAATAAGCACTCCTCCAAACTCTACCATTGTTACATCGGTGTTAACCGGCATCAGTTCTAGGCTGACAGCCGCTCTTCATCATCCAAGTTTCACGCCTTTCGACCAGTCTTATGGTATAAGACAAAAGTGTCACCGTCGCCGCCTTTGCCTGAGATGAAGCATGCATCCGGCGATGTAGGGTCGGCAATTCCTCCAACCATGAGAGGGCTTCACGGTGTCTGACGTGATGAGAATGGTTCGGCACTTTCGACAGATCCTGCTTTGGCCGATGCAACTGACGCCTATCCGTGAGGATGCGCCGATCCAAAAACACTGGGAGCTGTTGCAGGCCACCGATTCAGGCAATCCCTGGCGAGAGGTGGTCGATGAATTTACCGGTGATCCCCGCCAGTTTCAGGAACAACACTACAGCGAGTTCGTGACATTCCTGCCCTATGTGCAGCGGTTCTTGTATGGGGAAGGCAAGGGGACCAGCTTGGACGTCCATGAGGAGTCCGCGATTCGGGTCTTTCGTCGAGATGACGTCGCCAAGGTGCGGATGACGTTTCCGGGTCCCGATGAGGCGCCCGAGACCTTTACCGTGGCGCACGTGGATCTGTATTTTTTTTACGATATCGATGTGGCGATCCTCGTGGTGGAAATCTACGCCGACGATCTGCCGCTGTCGCGGGTCCAGAACTCGCTCTTTCGCTTCGGCCGTTGTTATCCCACCTATTGGGAGCCGGATGGGCATGGCGGTCATTGCCCGAAGCACGTGGAATGGCTCTCCTCGGACGGCAAGGTGCTTGCGGTCTCGGACTATGATGACCGAGAAAAATACCTTTCCTTCGTGTGCCGGCATCGCTCGCTCAGTCTGGCCTCTCATTGGGAATTTCTCCTCGAACCGCTGGTGCTCCACCATTCGGAGAAGAAGGGCCTGATTCGGTATCGACAGATCGAATACCATCTGATGCCGGTGATGGCCTATCTCACAATGGATGATCCGGGGGCACTGACGAGAGCGGAGTTCACACGAGTGGGATTGGCCGCGGCCCCTGGCCGGTCCGATGCGTTGCCCTTTTCAGAACGCTATCTCCACGACTTCGAGGAGCGACATTGTTACGATCGTTATTGGAACGGGCAGGGGAAGGATTCGTCGGGCGCCCGCTTCATGTGCACCGGCCGCGTGTTTACGATGGTGGGGGAGTCCGGAGAACCGGCATTTGAGGACCGCAAGACCAATCTTGAGCAGTTCCGCCATGAATATTTTCTGCTGTTCCTGATCCCGCATTTTCACAAGGCCGCGCTGTTGATGCTGACAAATCGTCTGGTGGAGGCGATGAATCAGCTCGACATCACCAAGCTGGATTCGGTTCGGCAGTTCCGCCGCGTGATTCGCCAAACGTTGGGCATCTTTTTGCGGTTTACCCATCGCTACTGGTCCCATCAAGTCTCCGATCACGGGCAGGTGAAAGAACTGTATCGTATGATCAGCGAGCATCTGGGCACCGATCGACTGTATGCCGAACTCCGATCGGAGCTTGAGGACATGAGCCAGTACCTCGACAGCGATGCGTTGCGCCGGCAAGGCGAGACGATGGTGCGCCTGACCGTCGTGGCCACGGTCGGATTGATCGGCGTGGCGACGACCGGTGTGCTCGGTATGAACCTGTTTGCGCTGGGAGAAGAGCCGCCCATGATGCGGCTGTGGTATTTTTTGCTGGTCCTGATTCCCGTGATCGCTGTGACCCTGTATACGGTGCTGAAGTCGAGACGGCTGTCGGATTTTCTGGAGACGCTTGCCGCGGAGCATCTGTCGTCCAGAGAGAAGCTGGCGGCCGTATTGGCAGTGTGGAAGACCAAACACGGACGGGATTCCTAACCGCGCTTAGGCCATTCCCAAATCAGTGTAAGCCGCTCCCACCTCAACGAATCACGTCACGTTCGATTCGATCACTCTGTTGCTGTCCGGCGACATGACACGAAGAACTTCTCGATGTCGTCAATGACCGACACTTGCTGTGGGTTCCACCATGTCAGCCCTCCGAGCAGGTCCGTGTGATCGACGCCACGGTAGATGATTGATCGTACGCAACCGCCTCGTTCCGTGATGCGTTGGTCAAGTTTTTCAAGATTGGCGGGTTTCACTGCCGTATCTTTGTCGCCGTACAAAAGCAGCATCGGCGGTTGTGTCCCGTCAATGAAGGTGGTGACCTGCATGTTTGGGTAGTTGTTCGGTGGGCCGAACATGTCTTCCAGGTCCGGCTCATCCGGCGTAAAGGCATAGGGGCCGGCCAGACCGACAAAATCATGAATGACGAGCGATCGATCTTTTCCTTCGTCGGCCAGGTAATAGGGAGCGGCCGTGACCAACGCTCCGATATGAGCTCCGGCGGAATGCCCCATTAGATGAATCCGTGCAAGGTTGCCTTGCCACTCGGCGATATGGTCGTAAACCCAAGCGAGAGCTTTGGCGCTGTCTTGCACGAACGCTGGAAAACGCACGTGGGGATACTTTCTGTAGTCGGGAATGACGACCAGGAATCCTCTGGCGGCAAATGTCGCCCCGATAAACCGATAATCCTCCTTCGTCCCATATGTCCAACGTCCACCGTAGAGGAACACGATCACATCGAATTGCTTCCCATTGGTATCGGTAGGCAGATACAGATCAAGTTTCTGCAAAGGCTCAGAGCCATATGCCAGATCATGCTCAACAGTCATCTCGGCTAGGTGGGTGGGAAGATTGGCGGCTGTGAAGACCGCTTGTGTGCAGGCCGATGTCGCCAGGAGTAAACCGAGAAACGCGATCCGGCTACGCAAGTCTTTCAAAATACCCATCGGCATGTATCGGACATGATGACGAGGCCGTATCACGAGCCATGTCCGGACCTTGGGATGTTTATGCATGACATAGGTTTCGATGATCAAATGTGGTTATCAGTTCAAAGTTACGGTTCCCGTGAGATCAACTTAAAGCGCAAGATATCTGCATTTATTCTACAGAATTCTACAGCTAATAATGGGTGAAGTCGTCGTGGGCAGATAGAACCTTGACGCATCAGATATTAAGTATGCGTATAAGTACGAATGGCTCTAGACGGAAGAGGAATTGTGTACTCACTGAAGTGTAACTAGACCATAACTAGGCAGAGTGAGAGTTACGATGACTCCTGGCGTCTTTCACTCACCCGAATGGAAAACGAACCGGTTCGCTCAGGCGAAGCCTTACCGTTCACGTCGGACTCTAGCTGTCAACAAAGCATTTCCACATCGGGATCAATGCATTCATGCAAGCACGGCCATCCTATCTTCGCCTGTGCATTTTACCAGCACTCCGTATCAGCCATGTTCCTTGTTTTGCTGTATCTGTTTAGATGCAATCCGTATCAGTACCGATCCATTCTTCTCTCCAGAAAATCCAGCAAAAGACAGTATAAATTTTACTTTTAGAGAGGACGATGCACTGAGGCGCAATAGTTGCTGATGCGTTTATAGAGTAGATAATGTAGATGCCTTTGTATGGTACTCATGACAATGGTTGAATCCTAACCCAGTCTACCACGCATCAAGTAGAGACTGGGTCTATCATTTAGGGTATTGCTGATCGTTCCTAAATATTTGCAATCCTATGCTGCTGCGTGTTTATGATGTGCCGTCGGAGCATCTTATGAAAACTTCTTTGGAGAGAGAATTCGGTGCCTGACTATCGAGATGCCTCTGCCCATTATCCAGGGGTATCAGACACTTCTAAACCCGGTTGGAGGTGCTCCCATGGAAGCTTTAGAAAAAATGGTGGGAACAAGTCCTTCCATCCGTACGGTGTTTGACCTGATTCGTAAGGTAGCGACGACCGAAATGCCGGTGCTGCTGACCGGTGAGACCGGCACAGGTAAAGAACTCGCCGCTCAGGCCATTCATGTGCGCAGCCTCAGGAAGCACGGGCCATTCGTGCCGATCAACTGCGGAGCCATCCCGGAAACCTTATTGGAATCGGAATTATTCGGTCATGAACGCGGCGCCTTCACAGGAGCCGTCCAACAAAAAAAGGGCAAACTGGAAGCAGCGGCCGGCGGGACATTGTTTCTTGATGAGGTTGGCGATCTGCTGCCCACCCTACAGGTCAAGCTGCTTCGATTTTTACAGGAGGGCACGTTCGAACGGGTCGGCGGGGGGCAAGAAACGCTCCATGTCGATGCTCGTGTCCTTGCCGCGACCAATGTCGATCTGAAAGCTGCTATCGGCCAGAACAAATTTCGACAGGACCTCTATTATTGGCTTGGCGCATTGTACCTTCACCTCCCGCCGCTGCGTGACCGGGGCGAGGACACCTTGCTCATGGCAATGGTCTTTCTCAAGCAGGCCGCCGTAACCTATCGCAAGCCGATTCGAGGTTATACGCCCCAAGCCGTTGACGTGCTGCGTACCTATTCCTGGCCAGGAAATGTACGAGAGTTAAGCAATCGGGTCAGACGCGCCGTCGTCATGGCGGAGGGGGTGGAGATTACTCCGCATGACTTAGATCTGGGCGGTGAAGAACTCCAACCAGTGGATTCATTAGATTCCTTGCGAGCGGCTCACCGCCGGATTGAGATGGAGTTGCTGGTGAAGGCGATCAGCCTGCATCGATGGAACTTGACCCGAGTGGCCAGAGACTTGGAGGTGAGCCGCTCGACGTTGTATCGCAAACTGCGAGCCTATGGGCTGGAAAAGTTTGTGCCAACCGCGACTCCGCTTTCTTTCGGCTCCAGAACCAAGTCCAAGAAATCGGCAACACTCTCCTTTCAGGAGAGCAGGCGCGGGGAATTGCCTGAATCTGCTCCGGTGGGTGTCCCCTTGGAACCGGTGCATCAGCTCCCTCAATAAGTCTGACAAAACTGTTTCGTTACAATACAATTCGGATCAAGAAATATCTCTTCCCGATGACCATCTATGTCATTGCAGTTACTTATCTTTTATGGCTGATCGTGCCTGCATAGGGGAATTCGGCCCCGTCCATTTTTAGAACGCCCCTAAAATCACCAGAACTGTTTCTCATAGGTGAGAAAGTTCGTCTCCCACAGTTAAGTATCAGAATATACTGGTGATTGTGTCGATGTGGCGAAAATGCCGCCCTCATCCATTTTTCCGATCTAGGGAAAGACCTAGGCTTAAGAGCGTTCTGTTACGAGACAAAAGAACTGATTGTCCTCGATCGGCTCCTTGATATCTACGCTCCCATTTCACAAGACACTACAAAATCAAGCTATGCTGAGCTTGGTGCGTGAATTGCTTTACCCCTGGAGCAACCGAATGATGTGCGACGCGCAGAGAAGGAGAAACCAGCGCCCATCTGTAATGAATGCAGGTATTTGTTTGAGGTAACGGAGCTCGAAGAAAGTCCTGTCAGGAGGTGGGGGTTGTGTTTACCAAGAGAGAAGGGGGTTGTGGTCACAGAATTCAGGGTCCGTGAAGGTTTGGCGACGAAGCGGTCGCGGTGACCGAGCCGGTACGTGTTCCTGCTGGCTCTATCCTCTCGTCGGTTCCTCCTGACATCAAGAGCGGCAATGAATTGCGATTCAGCTGCCAGGCAGTCTTCCGGGTGCTGGGATGGCCGACCGTGGATTAGAGGAGACTGGAGATCATCCGAAACACAGGGCACCCAACGATCGGAGTCCTTCTAGAGGACGACGGATTCATGTTGTGCTGTGGGATAAATCACCGTGCGACGAGCCACAAGAAGACGACAAGAGCAACAGGACCCCAGATGAGCGTCGCCCATGAATGTCGAGCACAAGTTCATGAGCATCTGAAGACCAGGTGCGAGTGGATGACTCTCTCAAAACCCTAAGTCATTAGGTTCAAGGTAGACGAAAAGCTACGTGGAAAGAAAGGAGGTGACGAGCCGTCGCAATACGAATATCAGATGATTCGGCAGTTCTTCTCTTTTCTTTAACCGTTCATCGTTAGGAGGTTGCAATGAAGAAAGTGATGATCACGACGGCAGCGGTGGCATTGGCCTTAGGTCTGTCGCCCTTCGCAGGAGCTCAAGATCAAGATGTCAGCGATAACTCGACTGGAACGCAAAACAATACCAAGACAATTACTAAAACCGACACCGACACCAAAACTACCACCAAAACGTATACTGATTCCAAAAATAATGGGCAAGCATCAGCCGGGAACTATGGGGCGGCAGCCAATAACCACTCAACGGCCACCACGAATCTGGATGTGAGCCTGACCAATGCATTCAACAAGACACATGTCGTCAATACCACCAAGCTCGATGGATATGTGTCATATAACAGGATCGACCACGTCGGCAATTATGGAGGCAATGCCTCCGCTCATGATTCCGCAAATGGAGCACGTGGGGGAGATGGTGGCTATGCCAAAGCGAAAGCTCACTCTGGCGACGCTTACGGCGGGTACGGTGGTGATGGCGGCAAGGCGAAGGGCGGCCATGGTGGCTATGCCAGCGCCGATGGTGGCTATGCCAAGGGCGGCCATGGTGGCGCTGCCACTACCTCCGGCAGCAATACTTCCAACGGGACCAATGGTGGCCAATCCAACGGTGGCACTGCTGCTGATGGCAGTGCCAATGGCGGCCCCAATAACGGTAACTCCCGAGATGGCGATTGGGAGGCCGGTAATGCAACAGCCGGTCATGGCGGCACGGCAACCGGTGGGAATGGCGGAAACGGTGCGAGCGGGACCAGTGGCGCCGCGACCGCGACTGCGACCGGTGGGAATGGTGGAAACGGCGGAAACGGTGGGAACGTGAACGGTGGAGACGCGGGAACTTTCAATGCCTCGAACACGCTCTCTGGATTGACCGGCGCCGCCGGTGTGACCGTGGCCATTCAGAACACGGGAATCGCGGCCTTGCAACAGGTCGGTGTCACCACGATGGCGAATGTCACGATTCACTAGGCAGGAACTGGCTGGAGGAGCATCTGCTCCTCCAGCCCCACTGCACTCTATACGTTTAGAGAGGGTATCATGCGCATCGTCTCAATCATGGCGAGTGTCCTTGGGCTCTGCGCGGGTATGGCCTACGCTGGGTCGCCGGAGAGTCCCGGAGCGACACTCTGGGGCACCCCTGTCTCCCACGCTCAGTTAGAATCTCATCGTGGAGGGACGGACACCGGCCCGGTCACGATCAATGCAAACATGTTGAACGCGAAGCTGTTCAACAATAAGGCGACCGATAATGTGACCGGCAATAATACGATCAATGGCAATGCGTTTGCCGGGGCGAGCGGCCTGCCGATCGTCATCCAGAACTCCGGCAACAACGTCATTATTCAAAGTGGCACCGTTCTCAACTTAACGATGAAATAGGCGGCGATGTCGACGAAACAGATCATCGGATATGTGGCCGCGGTTCTGCTGTCGATAGGGACAGGGGCGATGGCGGCGACGGTCGAGGTAACTCCAGGTGTGGGCAGTCGAATGTTGCTTCAAGTCTGGAGCATGCGTGAACTGAAGGTCCGGTCCGTCATCCTCCAGCAATATGACTACAGTTGCGGCTCGGCCGCCGTCGCCACGCTCTTGACCTACCACTATGGTCATCCCATCACTGAGGAGATTACCTTCCGCACGATGTTCGACCACGGCAACCAGGGAAAAATCCAGAAGGAAGGGTTCTCGTTCCTGGACATGAAGCGATTTTTGGAGGCTCAGGGCTATCCAGCAGACGGGTTCGAAGTCTCGTTGGATGAGTTGTCGAAAGTTGGCATCCCGGCAATTGTCCTGATGGCCGATAACGGCTATCACCATTTTGTAGTCGTGAAAGGTATGCGGGGCGATAAGGTCCTGCTGGGCGACCCGGCAGTCGGATTGCGGGTGGTGCCGCGTGAGCAGTTTGAAGCGTCATGGCCGAGCCGCGTAGTTTTTGTCATCCATGATTCACCAACACATGGTGAATTCAATACAGCCCGCGACTGGAGTGTCCGTCCGATGTCCCCGCTCGGACGGCCGCTGAGTCCCGACACATTGAACAACATCGTTCTCTTTCGCCCCGGGGGGAGGGACTTCTAATGCGCCTCTTGTTGAAATCGATTCACCAGATGAGGAAGGTTCTGCTGTTCGCTCTCCTGGGTATGTCGTCTATCACGTCGGCTATGGCATACGAGAGCATTGAGGACTTTACGCTCCTGACGCCAGTGAGCGAAGAAGTCTTGGATAGTATGAGAGGTGGATTTCAAAACCACCCAAATGGTCCCATGATGTCATTCGGAATTGAGCGAAGCGTGTTTCTCAATGATAAGCTGGTCGGTATGACCTCGCTCAATATCCCGGATGTGTCGCGATTGGTCTCCAATGCGAGCCACACCTTCACGCTCATTCAACATGGCGGCGGGAATTCAGTTCCCCATAACCTGTCTTCGCTTCCGCCATTGACGACCGTCATTCAAAACACGCTTGATAATCAGGCCATTCAAACCCACACCGTCATAAACGCCACAGTGGCAGCGCTCACGTGGGCTCGAGCGCTCGACCTGGGGAATGCGCTCTCACAGGCCAACATCGGCGCGATTCATCATTAGGACTTACACCGAATCCCACAGGAATAATTGATCGACGTGCAGCGAATTGTCAGGAAAACTGTTGAGGCCGTGTGGTTCATCCTGTCGCTAGGGCTCATCCTGAATCTGACGATCTCAGAAGCGAGTGCCGCTCAACCAGGATTACTTGGCAAGCGGATGGACCGGGCACTGATCAACAAGGGGGTGAATCTTCCAGAGAAAACGCCGCAGTCCTGTCCGGACCCATCTCACTATCTTGTCGCAAACGACCAGACCGTCGGACCCCAACGCTCCAATCAGGATGAGCCCATAGCACAAGAGTCTCCTGCTGAGACGAAACCAGCTGGTCCAGTGGGGGTCGCTCCGGAGAGCAAAGCAGAGGTTCTCCCTTCTTGGATGGTTCGGACGTTTGATTTGCCTGGAGCCGGAGTGCTCACCCCTAAGGGCACACTCATTGTCGAACCGTATCTGCAATTTGCCCATCTCAGTAATAATCGAGTGACGCTGACTGGGTTCACCATCGTCCCTGCTATTACGGCCGGATTCATCAATATCCAGGGTGTGAGTCGGGACATTTACACCGCAGCTCTGGTGGGGCGCTACGGGTTGACGAATCGGCTGGAGGTCGAGGTGAGAGTGCCTTACCTCTATCGGGAAGACTCGATTACACAGCGACCCATTGCCACACCGTCTCAGGCTGATACCATATCAACGTTCAGCGGCTCAAGTCTTGGAGATGTTGAAACAACAGGCAGGTTTCAGATCAACCAAGGTGGGCCCGACAAACCCTATTTCATCGGGTTCACACGATTTAAGAGCGTCTCTGGAAGAGGCCCGTTTGAAGTGCCTCGAGACCCGGTCACCGGCGTTCAAACAGAATTGCCGACAGGGTCCGGGTTTTACATTTTTCAACCGGGCTTTACCTTCCTCTTCCCTAGCGATCCGGTCGTCATGTTCGGGAGTATAAGCTTCATCTATAACATGCCACGCGATGTAGGCGGCCAGATCGGACACGTTGATCCGGGAAGCGGCGGCAATGCCAATCTGGGCCTCGGCGTGTCGCTCAATGAAAAGCTGTCGTTGACATTGGGGTACGACCATACGGTCTTTTCGAGACCCACATCCGCCTCCAACCTACTCCTCACGACTACGCCGCATGTCACTCAGATCGGGGTCTTGCTCATTGGAGGCTCGTATCGATGGAGTGAACGCAGCTTTGTCAACTTCGTCGTTGGGGTCGGGGCGACGCGGGAAGCGCCGGATCTCCAAGTGACGCTCCGGATCCCGACGGCCTTCTCCTTGTGGAAATAGATGCATGGTGTAGTGGTTTCTGCTCTTTTGGTGCGACGCAAAGAGCAACTTCGCTACATCGAAGCCATGCCTCTGTCGTTCGACAAGAGATGGTCGAGAAAAAGCAATAACTGTTCGACAGCTCATCAGAGTGCCGGGGTGTGTTCAGACGATGCTGCTGCTTGCCTCGCATGGACTAGCGCTTGACAGCGATCGGGTGACTCAGTAAGATGCAGAAACCTTTAACGCTCATCCAGTGAGGTGAGCAAGGAGTAAATGATGAATCACGATCCGGCCTTGGCCGGTTTTAACTGGACCTTCTCACACACTGCGGTGAGGAGGTTTTTTTGTGCCCGAAATCCGAATCTGCTCGCGCGATCACGCTGACCATGACGACTCCCGTGAACAAGTCGACAGAACGAAAAGATGAGAAGCTGATCATGGATGCCGGGGACATCTCCCGCGCCATGATACGCATCGCACACGAGATTGTGGAGCGCAACAAAGGGGTGAAGGACCTGGCGCTGGTCGGTATACGGACGGGCGGCGTGCATCTCGCTCATCGGCTCGTCAAGCGTATCCAAAGTATCGAGGGCGTCCAAGTGCCGATCGGTGAGTTGGACATTACCTTGTATCGTGATGATCTGGCATTGCGGAAGAATCAGCCGATCCTGAGAAAAACTTCCGTGCCCTTCGATATGACGAACAAAGTGGTGGTGCTCGTGGACGATGTCCTGTTTACAGGACGGACGATTCGGGCGGCCATGGATGGACTCATGGATCTCGGACGGCCCGAAGAAATTCAGCTGGCGGTCTTGGTCGATCGCGGCCATCGTCAGTTGCCGATCAAGGCGAATTACATCGGAAAGAATCTGCCGACCGCTCGGGATGAACAAGTTCAAGTGTTACTGGAAGAAGCTCGTGAAGATGACCGGGTGGTCATCTTAAAGGTATAGGGGTAAGGTGAGTAAAACGGAATTCTCATGCAAGCAAGAATCATCCGGCAGGACGTTCAAAGAGGTCGATGGCGAGGCCGCAGTGAGCGAAGAGGAGAGGCGTACATTGTTCTGTACGTTGAGCCTGTGAGCGATGTGAGGACGAGGTCGGCGGCCTCTTTCAACGTCCTGCGAAAGCGGAGGATCCCATGAGCCTCAAGCGCAAAGACCTGTTGAGTCTCGCCCCGCTATCTGTGGATGAGATTGCGCTCATCCTGGAAACGGCGGATTCCTTCAAGGAAGTGACCGGCCGAGAAATCAAGAAAGTGCCGGCTCTCAGAGGCAAGACCGTGGTGAATCTTTTCTTTGAGCCGAGTACGAGAACCCGTACGTCTTTCGAGCTGGCGGCCAAGCGACTGAGTGCCGACGTGATCAACTTTTCTCCCTCCTCCAGCAGTGTGGTGAAGGGGGAGACGCTGCTCGACACGGCTCGGAATATCGAAGCGATGCAGGCCGACATCATCGTCTTGCGTCATTCCTCGGCCGGTGCCGCTGAAACGCTGGCGCATGGCGTCAAGTCATCCGTCATCAACGCCGGCGATGGGTGGCATGAACACCCGACACAGGCGCTGCTCGATTTGTACACGATCCGGCAACGAGGAATGAATTTTCGGGGGTTGCGTGTGGCGATCGTTGGAGATGTGTCGCATAGCCGCGTGGCGCGCTCCAACATTTATGCGCTCACCAAGCTTGGCGCCGAGGTCCGTCTGGTGGGACCGCCGACGATGATGCCCTGCGGCGTCGAAAAGCTGGGAGCGAAAGTGTACTACGATATGGATGAAGGTCTTCGCGGGACGAACGTCATTATGATGCTTCGTCTCCAGTTGGAGCGACAGGGACGCGCCCTGTTTCCCACGATCCGGGAGTACTCCCGGCTCTATGGCTTGACCGCCGAACGAGTGCGGCTGGCCGATATCGGTGCCATCGTCATGCATCCGGGTCCGATCAACCGGGGGGTGGAAATTGCGCCGGATGTCGCTGATAGCTTGTCTTCGGTGATTCTGGACCAGGTGGCGAACGGCGTTGCGGTGCGAATGGGAATTTTGTACCTCATGTCCGGAGCAAATTGAGGATGCTGCAAAGGCCCTCAGCATCGTTCTCACATCGCTCAAGGTCTCAACGTATCAACGGCGTATGTCTCGACCTTTCGCTCGTTGCACCCTTGCTGGGAGAGCTTTTCGAAAACATCTAGTCTTACATTAACTTATGATGATAACCTATTAATAATGAGGAGTGTATTGTGTCGATTCTGATCAAGGGTGGTCGTGTCATTGACCCAGGCCGGTTCGTCGGAGTAGCCGACGTGCTGATCGACAACGGCAAGATTGCCGCGCTGGGTCCGAATCTTTCGGCGCCGGCCGGCAGCCGGATTCTTCAAGCCGACGGGAAGCTCGTGGTGCCCGGGTTCGTTGATTTGCACGTCCACTTTCGGGAGCCTGGATTCGAGTACAAGGAAACGATTCAGAGCGGCAGTGCCGCAGCCGTCGCCGGCGGATTTACGACCGTCTGTTGCATGCCCAACACGAATCCGGTGAACGACAATCAAGCCGTCACAGAGTTTATCTTGGAGCGGGCTCGGCTGGCTGGTCTGGCAAACGTGTTGCCGGTCGGCGCCATTACGAAAGGGTCGGAAGGCAAGGAACTGGCGGAGATCGGTGACTTGCGGCGGTCCGGCTGCGTTGCGATTTCAGACGACGGTAAGCCCGTGATGAACAGTTTGGTCATGCGGCGAGCGATGGAATATGCCCTGGCATTCGACCTCACAGTCGTGGATCATTGCGAAGATCTGCACCTGGCAGAGGGCGGCTGCATGAATGAGGGGTTGATCTCGACCGAGCTCGGATTGCCGGGTATTCCCGCAGCAGCGGAAGATGTGATGGTTGCGCGCAATCTTTCGTTGTCGGAGTTGACCAGAGCCCACCTGCATCTCGCACATATCAGCACCGCCGGGTCGGTCCGAATGGTGCGGGAGGCGAAAGCCCGTGGCATCCATGTAACGGCGGAAGCCTGTCCCCATCACTTCATGCTCACGGAAGAGCTGGTGCGTGGCTACAACACCCACGCGAAGATGAATCCCCCGTTGCGCACGTGGACCGATGTCCAGGCGATCAAGGAAGGATTGCGCGACGGCACCATCGATGTCATCGCGACCGACCATGCGCCTCATGCCACGCAGGAAAAACAGCAGGATTTTACCGAGGCCCCATTCGGAATTGTCGGACTCGAGACGGCACTGCCGTTGACGTTGGGGTTGGTGGAGGAAGGGGTTCTGTCGCTGGAGCAAGCGGTGCAGAAGCTGACCTCCGCCCCGGCTGCGGCGTTCGGACTCAAGAAAGGCACGCTGGCCGTCGGCGCGGATGCCGATGTTGTGATTGTCGATCCGCAGGAGCAATGGGAGGTGGACCCGGCCAAGTTCCGATCGAAGAGCCGAAACACACCCTTTGCCGGATGGAAGGTGAAGGGGCGGGTAACGACCACCATCATCGGTGGCCGACTCGTGTTCGAGGCGGGTGCAGGGGAGCGGTAGCGCGGTGCGGCACGTACCCCGTTGGGGGATGGTCGGCTGTCTCACGCTGGAGTGGTTGGCGCTCGCTGTCTGGGTCGGAGGAATGGTCGTGTTGAGCGGAGCGGTGATCCCTGCCGTGTTCAATACATTCGGAGGGCAGGATTCCGGCGGGGTGTTTTTGACGCGAGCGTTCGAAGGGTACCATCGTTTCGTCATCGGGGCCGGCGTAATTCTCTGCGCCGCCGCATGGCTTCGTTGGTGGAGCGGGGATCCAACGGTGGCGGTCAGCCGTGGTGAGATGATCGTGTTGGCCATCATGGTGGCGATCGCCGGGAGTATTATCGTGGTGCTGCACCCAAACGCCGCGGCTCTTCAAGCGCAGGCATTCGCGACGAAGGATGAGACGGTTAAGAAGGCGGCTTTGGAAGCGTTGTTTCGTGTGCTGATGCCGATCCGGACGCTGTACATGATCAATCTCGTATTGGGCCTGTTGCTCATCGGCATTAGGTCGAAGTACTCGCTCGACCAGGATGGAAGAGGGCTGTGAAAAAAGCATTGCTGGCACTGGCAGACGGAACCGTGTACGAAGGCCGTGCGCTTGGCTATGAAGGCGAAACGCTCGGAGAAGTCGTCTTCAACACGGCCATGACCGGCTATCAAGAAATACTGACTGATCCGTCGTACAAAGGGCAGATTATTACGATGACCTGTCCGCAAATCGGCAACTATGGTGTGACGCCGGAGGACGTGGAATCCCGTCGATCATGGGCGGAAGGGTTCGTGGTCATGGAAGCCAGCCGCCTTGTCAGCAACTGGCGGAGCAAGCACACGCTTCAAGAGTCATTGATGGAGGCGAAGGTCGTCGCGATCGAGGGAATCGATACCAGAGCCTTGACGAGACACCTGCGCGAGTATGGGTCACAACAGGGAGTGATCACACACCTTGATCTCGATCAAGAACGGGCGGTCGGACAGGCCAGGCAGGCCCCAAGCATCATCGGTCGAGATTTGGCCGCCGAAGTGACGTGCACGCGCGCATATGCGTGGACGGCGGGAACCGAGAATTGGGTACCGGTGCCTACGGCGAACGGTCGGGATAAGGAAAGCTCTCGGAGGTGGCACGTCGTTGCCTATGACTTCGGTATCAAACACAATATCCTCAGGCGATTGGTCGATGTCGGTTGCCGCGTGACGGTCGTGCCCGCCGCAACATCGGCAGCAGAAGTTGAGGCACTCCAACCGGACGGCATTTTCCTCTCAAACGGTCCGGGTGATCCTGAGGGCGTTCCCTATGCCGCCCGGGCGGTGGAGCAGCTGATCGGACGCTATCCGATCTTCGGCATTTGTTTGGGACATCAGATTCTCGGTTTGGCTTTCGGCCTCAAAACGTACAAACTGAAATTCGGTCACCATGGCGCCAATCATCCCGTCATGGATCTTCGGACGAGAAAGGTTGAAATTACTTCGCAGAACCATAATTTTGCCGTGCACGGTCCTGCGTCTCTTCTGGAAGTCCCGAAGGTCCCTCCGGTGGTCGACACTCGGTTCGGAAAACTCTCGCTCACTCACGTCAGCTTGAATGATCACTCGGTTGAAGGGATGGTGTGTCTCGATCATCCGGTCTTCTCGGTCCAGTATCACCCGGAGGCGGCACCGGGTCCGCATGATGCCGCCTACTTGTTCGATGAATTTGTGCGACTCATGGAGAATCATCATGCGTAATCGTTTTGTGATGGGAGTGCTTGGACTGTTGCTATCCGGATGTACGTTCAACTTTCCGCTGTTCCCCGGTCCCGGGCCTCTGCAAGAAGCTCAAGTGGATGGGACGGGAAAGGCCAAGGTGCTGCTGATTGAGATCTCTGGAGTGATCAGTTCTCAAGAGAAGGAGGGATTCCGGCCTACCTCCAGTATGATTGCGAGTGTCAAGGAACAGCTGACGCGCGCGGCAAAGGATGACAACGTCAAAGCCGTCATTCTCCGCATCAACACGCCGGGAGGAACGGTAACGGCGTCGGATATTATTTATCACGAACTCAAGACGTTCAAGGCCACTCGGAAGATCCCGATTATCGCCTCCATCATGGACCTGGGGACATCGGGTGGGTACTATATTGCAGCAGCCGCAGACACGGTGTTTGCCCATCCTTCCTCCGTGACCGGCAGCATCGGCGTCATCATGCTCACGATGAATGCGCGAGGGCTGTTGGAAAAAGTGGGAGTGGAAGCCACGGCGGTCACATCGGGGCCTCGCAAGGACATGGGCTCACCGTTTCGGACCATGACGACGGAAGAACGGGCGATCTTTCAAGGATTGATCGATTCGTTTTATCAACGATTCCTGAACATCGTGCAGGAGGGCCGCTCCAACTTGCAGATGGAGCAGATCAAGCGCTTGGCGGACGGGCGGATTTATACCGGCGAGCAAGCCAAAGCGGCGGGATTAGTCGATGAGATCGGCTATCTGGAAGATGCCGTTGAGTTAGCCAAGAAGAAAGCCGGGCTGACGGAAGCCCGGGTGGTGACCTATCAGCGTCCCGGTGAGTACTCCAATAACGTGTACTCCAGGATGCTGGCGCCCGGCGGATTGGCGGGTCTTGCCGATCTCGATCTGATGTCATTCGTCAAGGGGGGAACCCCCCAGTTCATGTACTTGTGGATGCCGTAGCAAAGAGCGCCGATCTCATGACTGGTACTATAATGATGATCGGCTTCGATGTAGAGATTGGGGATGGCGCAACACGAAGATCAGGAGACCGACGCCGTATTCTCGAGACCCATCGGTCGGCGCGCGCTCGTTCTATGCGGCGTTCGGCGGGTGTTGGGATTGTCTTGCCTCCTGAGTATGGCAGGAGCGGGCGGTCTGGTCTCGACCCTTGCCGGATGTATTCGCGCCCCGGGAACGGCGCGTGATCAATTTATCTATATCTCCGAGGAGAAGGAGATCGCGATGGGCATCAGTGCTTATCGCGAGTTGCTGCGCAAAGCTCCGGTCAGCGAGGACCTTGAATTGAACGAGCTGGTCAACCGGGTCGGCAATCGCATTGCCGCCGTTGCCAATAAACCCGAGTATCAATGGGAGTTCGCCGTCATTCGGGATGATCGCACGATCAACGCATTCGCTCTCCCGGGCGGCAAGGTGGCCGTCTTCACGGGCATTTTGAAGATCACGAAGAATGAAAACGGCTTGGCGACCGTGATCGGGCACGAAGTGGCGCATGCGCTCCAGCGCCACGGGGCGGAGCGCTACAGTCGGGGGATTCTCGAAACGGTCGGACAACTCGGCGCCCTTGCAGCCGGGGCTGCCGCCGGCCGCCCGGATGCGGCCATGGCTGCGATGAGCGCATATGGGGTTGGAGTGTCATTACCGTTTGGCCGAAAACAGGAATCGGAAGCCGACTACATCGGACTCCGATTGATGGCGCAGGCCGGGTATGATCCGCGTGAGGCGGTGCCTTTTTGGGAACGGATGAGCGGGTGCCCCCGGCAAATGATCGACAAGGTCTGCTTTCGATCGCAGCATAATATCCCGGAATTTCTTTCTACTCACCCTTCCGATCTGGCGCGCATCAACCAGATCGAAGGCTGGCTCCCTGAGGCTTTGAAATACTACCACGCAGCGCACGGGGACGAGGGGCCCGCGCCGACTCCCTATCAGCCGAAGATAGGGCCTGTGCTTCCATCCAGCTGATCCGACTATCACGAGACACTATGCCAAAACGGACGGACATTCAGTCAATCCTCATGATCGGTTCCGGCCCGATCGTCATCGGTCAAGCCTGCGAGTTCGACTATTCCGGTACGCAGGCCTGCAAGGCGCTCAGAGCGGAAGGCTATCGCGTCATCCTCATCAACAGCAATCCGGCGACGATCATGACGGATCCGGAAATGGCCGATCGGACGTATGTGGAGCCGATTACCTTGGATGTGCTTGAAAAGGTGATCGACCGCGAGCGCCCCGATGCGTTGTTACCGACGATGGGGGGGCAAACGGCCCTCAATGCCACGATGGGGTTGGTCAAGCGAGGGGTGCTTGGGAAATATAACGTCTCGCTCATCGGCGCCTCGGCGGAGGCCATTCACAAAGCGGAGGATCGGGAAGCGTTCAAGCAGGCGATGCAACGAATCGGTCTGCGGGTACCGAAGAGCGGAACCGCGCGCACTCGGCAGGAAGCCGTCGCCATCCTGGAGACGGTCGGTTTTCCGGCGATCATTCGGCCATCGTTTACGATGGGGGGGACCGGTGGGAATATCGCCTACAATCGGGAAGAATTCGAGAAGCTGATCGATTGGGCGCTGGCCATGAGTCCGGTCAGTCAAGTGCTGATCGAGGAATCGGTCATTGGATGGAAAGAGTATGAACTCGAGGTCATGCGTGACTTGAAAGACAATGTCGTGATCGTGTGCCCGATCGAAAACTTCGATCCGATGGGTGTGCACACGGGAGACAGCATCACCGTCGCGCCTGCGATGACGCTGACCGACAAAGAATATCAACGCATGCGGGACGCGGCGCTTCGAATCATCCGAGAGATCGGAGTCGATACGGGAGGATCGAACATTCAGTTCGGCATCAATCCGGCAAACGGCGAGATGGTGGTCATTGAAATGAATCCACGGGTGTCTCGGAGTTCCGCATTGGCGTCGAAGGCGACCGGATTTCCCATCGCCAAAATCGCCGCCATGCTCGCGATCGGTTATACGTTGGATGAGATCACCAACGACATCACCGGAGTGACCAAGGCGTCTTTTGAACCGGCGATCGACTATGTCGTGGTCAAGATTCCGCGCTTTGCGTTTCAGAAGTTTAAGGGAGCCGATCCGACGTTGACCACGCAGATGAAGTCTGTCGGTGAGGTCATGGCGATCGGACGCACATTTAAGGAGTCCTTGCAGAAGGCCATTCGCTCTCTGGAGTTGGACCTCAACGGATTAGCCTCACGGTTCGGACTCGATCGAGGTATCCCGGCTGAGTTTGATCGGCAAGCCGCGGCCGACAAGCTAGGCCGTGTGCTGCGCACACCGCTTCCGGAACGACTCTGGTACCTGGCCGACGGCATGCGGATGGGATTGACGAATGAAGAGCT
>Ga0187893_10001531_pt1 | contig 55198 bp, 61 predicted proteins | sample MA1701074metaG_FD_139574 | JGI IMG/M metagenome (GOLD analysis project Ga0187893, IMG submission 139574) | White microbial mat communities from a basaltic lava cave in the Kipuka Kanohina Cave System on the Island of Hawaii, USA - MA170107-4 metaG ...
AGGCGAGCGAATCATCAGCACCGCTTGTCTCGGCCCGCAGGGCCGAGCGCTCATTGGTGCTCCCCGGCCGGCCCGAGGCCAAAGCTCCGTGACGACCCATGGGGGCCACCAATGAGCGAGCCGGCACCGATGGGCCTGCTGGTGCGCCTGGCCCTGTTGGTGCTGCTCTGGCTGCTCGCCTGGGGCGAGGCGTCGCTGGCCAACCTGGCTAGCGGGTTCGTGGTCGCCGGGGTGCTGCTGGTGGCCTTCCCACCCGGGCGCACGGCCCATCCCAGGATGCGCTTCAGTGTCATCGGGTGCGCCCGCCTCGTCCTGCACCTGGTCGTGCAACTCGTCATCTCGAACGTGTTGGTGACGCGCGAGATCCTGAGTCGCCGGTCTCGCATGCGGACCGGCGTGCTCGCCTACCGAGTCGAACGTCCATCCGATGTGGTCCTTACGCTGATCGCCAACATCGTCGCCCTGAGCCCGGGCACGATGACCGTCGAGGTCACCCGCGACCCGGCGGTGGTCTATGTCCACTTTCTGCTCCTGCGCGACGTCGAGGGGGCGCGCCGGGCCGTTGGTCGTCTCGAGGCGCTCGTCGTCGCCGCCATCGGAGGCGGGGGGCGCCGTCCGCAGGTCGCAGGTGCAGGGCCCGAGGAGCTGCCATGACCGAGGTCACGTTCGCCATCCTCGCCGCCGCGGCCTTGCTGTTCGTCTGCCGGCTCTGGGCGGGGCCTTCGCTCGCCGACCGCGTCCTGGCCTTGAACGGGCTCATCCTCGTCGGGATGGGCGCCATCGCCACCCATGCCGCCCACACCGGCACGGGGGCGTTCCTTCCTTCGCTCGTGGCCGTCGCCCTCGTCGGCCCGATCAGCAACGGCATGATCGCCCGCTTCATCGAGGCGCGCGGCCAATGATCGGCGAGCTCCTCGCCCTCGGCGGTGCCACGCTCGTGCTCATCGCCGCCATCGGGGTCGTGCGTTTCCCCGACGCCCTGACCCGGATGCATGCTCTCGCCAAGGCGTCGACGCTCGGCGTGCTGCTCATCCTGGCCGGCGCCGCGGTCAACCTCGACGACGTCAACGACGTCACCTCGGTCGTCCTGGCCGGCGTCCTGCACGTCCTGACCTCGCCGCCCGCGTCCAACATGGTCAGTCGGGCCGCCTACCTCGTCGAGGGGATGGCCGGCGAGAACGACGCCGTCGACGAGGGTGCGTGGCTGCGGGGCCGGCGTGGCGTGTCGCCATCGCCGCAGGAGCCGGGGCGGTTCGGTGATCAGGCTGGGACCTCGGCCCCCGGTGAGTAGGGTTTCGCACGGTTCCGGTCCGCTCCGGCACTGCCGCCGGTCCCGAGCTCCAGCTGGAGGAATTCGACGGTTGTACGACGATGGGCGGGCGGAGAAATCATCGCTCCGGCCGATGAGCCGGCGGGCGCACCAGCGTCGGAAGGGGGCACAACCGTCCACCAGTCGTGAAGGAGCCTCCCATGCCCAAGCGTGACTCAGCCCCCGTCGGCGCCCCCTGCTGGATCGACCTGTTCTCGTCCGAAGCCGACGTCGCCCGAGCGTTCTACGGCGAGTTGTTCGGCTGGACGTCGGAGTCGGCCGGCGAGGAGTACGGCGGTTACGTCACCTTCGCCAAGGACGGGGCCCCCGTCGCCGGCTGTATGGCCAACGACGGCCAGTCCGGCGCCCCCGATGCCTGGACCGTGTACCTGGCCACCGACGACGCCAAGGCCACCACCGACGCCGCGGAGAACAACGGGGGCCAGGTGTTGCTTCCCGCCATGGACATCATGGACCTCGGCCGCATGGCGATGGTGGCCGATGTCGGCCAAGCTGCGATCGGGATCTGGGAGCCCGGGCAACACAAGGGTTTCGGCATCCTGGGTGAACCGGGCACACCGACCTGGTTCGAGCTGCACACCCGCGACTTCGACGCCTCGGTCAGCTTCTACCAGCGCGTCTTCGCGTGGGGCACGCACGCGGCCAGCGACACCCCCGAGCTCCGCTACACCACGCTGGGCGAGGGCGACGCCATGTTGGCCGGCATCATGGACGCCACCGCGTTCCTGGCCGAGGGCGCGCCCGCGCAATGGTCGGTGTACTTCGGGGTCGACGACGCCGACGCCGCCTTGGCCAAGGTCGTCGACCTCGGTGGCTCGATCGTCCAACCTGCCGAGGACACCCCCTGGGGGCGCCTGGCTCAAGCAGCTGACCGAAGCGGCGCGACGTTCAAGGTCATCGCCGGTCCCTGACCCCCGGCCGCGTGCCGGGTGGCCGGTGCGCAGCGGGTGCGAGAGAGCTCGGGCCCGAGCAGGCCGAGGTGCGCTACCTTCCAACGCACATGGAGCCGCAGGCCTCGGATCGCCCCCCGCACCCGGGTGTTGACCTGGACAGGGACGAGGCCAGGCGCCGAATCGCGGCGCACCCGTTCTGGTACCACACCATCGACCTGGCCCCCGGGGTGACGACCCCGGGCTGGTTCGACCTGCGCCACGTCGTCGACGACCTCCCGTGGCCCGACGTGCGGGGCAAACGTTGCCTCGACGTCGGCACGTTCGACGGCTTCTTCGCCTTCGAGCTCGAACGGCGGGGGGCGGCCGAGGTGGTGGCCGTCGACATCGAGGACCACGCCCGCTGGGACTGGCCGGCTGACGCCCGGCCCGGCCCGCTCGGCACGGTCGATGGGGGGCGCATGGCGGCCTTCACCGGCCCGCCCAAGGGTGACGGCTTTCGCCTGCTGGCCTCGCTGACGGGCTCGTCGGTCCTATGGCGCGGCCTGAGCGTGTATGACCTGGCCCCCGGCCAGCTCGGCACGTTCGACGTGGTGGTGATGGGCAGCCTGCTGATCCACCTGCGCGATCCCGTTGCCGCCCTCGAGGCGGTGCGCTCCGTGTGCCGGGGCCAGTTGCTGTCGTCGGACCAGATCGAGCTCTGGCTCAGCATCGTGGGGAAGGGCCGACCCTTGGCTCGGCTCCACGGCAGCGGCCAGGACTGTCAGTGGTGGCGTTTCAACGCGGCCGGCCACCAGCGCCTCCTGTGGTCGGCCGGGTTCGAGGTGGACCAGGCCAGCCGGCCCTTCATTGTGCGCTTCAACGCCCACCCTCGCCCTCGCTGGACGGCGGGCCATGGCGCCGGACGGGTGGCGGCGCGAGCGCTCACCGGCGACCATCACGCCGGCGTGCTGCACCGCGCCCTGCTGGCCCACCCCCGCCTTGGTTGCCCGGCCGAACATGCCTAGCTGCGGCCCGTACCTGGTCCGCCGCTACGCAAGTGGCGGTGGCGGTGGCGGTGGCGGTGGCCGGCCGTGACCGTCGACGTCGCGGAGCTGGCCCGCAGGGTCGAAGCGCTCGACTGGTACCACACCATCGAGTTGCCGGGCGAGATCGTGACGCCGGGGTTCTTCGACCTGCGCCGCGTCGTGCGGAGCCTGCCGATCCCCGGGTCGCTGCACGGCAGGCGCTGTCTCGACGTGGCCTCGGCCGACGGGTTCTTCGCCTTCGAGATGGCTCGCCGAGGCGGCGACGTCGTCAGCGTCGACTTGGCCGACACGGCCCGCCAGGACTGGCAGGGCCCGCCGGGCGTCAACGACGAGCGCCGCAAGAGCACGGGCCGGGCGCGCACCGCCTTCGAGCTGTGCCGGGAGGCGTTCGGCTACGAGATCGCACGCCACGACCTGTCCCTCTACGAGATCGACCCGGCGCGCTTGGGGACCTTCGACTTCGTGTTCATGGGCAACGTGCTGATGCACCTGGCCGACCCGGGCCGGGGGCTGCGGGCGGTGCGCAGCGTCGTCGGTGGCGAGCTGTGCTCGTTCGAGGGCATATCCCTGCCCTTGACCGTGCTTCGGCCCTTGACCCCGGTCGCTCAGCTCTGGGACCTCGACGAGCCGCGCTGGTGGACGCACAACCTGAGGGGTCACCGCCGCCTGGTCGAAGCGGGCGGCTTCGAGACCTGCGCCCAGCAGGGCCCGTTCCTGTTCCAACCCTTCGGCCGCCGGATCCCGCGCTGGCCCGACGCCGTGCCTCGTCGTCCCCGGGAGTGGGCCTTCTGGGCGTTCGTGCGCCGCTTCGGCTGCGCCTCGTCCTGCGTGACCGCCCGGCCCCGCCCGCTCGGTCGGTAGGCACCGGCCGGGTGACCCCAGTCCCCCAGTCCCCCAGTCCCCCAGTCCCCCAGGCCGCCCGTCGCCCCCCACATCGGAAATGGCGTCCGGATGGCCCATATCTGGGCCATCCGGACGCCAGAACGGGTTGGGGGTTGCTTCAGAGCAGGTTCAGAGCAGGTTCAGAGCAGGGTCAGAGCAGGGTCAGAGCAGGAGGGTGCGGGCGCGGGCGCTGCCGACGACGAGGGCGGCGCCGGTGACCGCGTCGAGCACCATCTCCTGGGGGAGGGCGACGAGGCGCTCGGTCCACGAGGCCGGCTGGCGGCGAAGGTCGCGCAGGCGCGCCATGGCCCACCAGGCCAGCGCCGCCGCCGTGAGCACCCGGCCCCGGCGCCGGCCCCGGCACCGGGTGCCCGCCGTCGCCGCCAGCGTGGCGTAGACCGGTAACCGGTTGCGGGCACCGAACAGCACCTTGTGGCGCACCAGCGTGGCCCGCAGCTCGGGAACGGCGCGCACCAGCGCCGGAAAGGCGGCCGCCATGGTGCACCGGGTCAACCAGTCGCCGAGGTCGGGTGAGAACACGTGGTGGAGGACCAGCGCGTCGGGGACGTGGCGGACGTCTCCACCCGCCCGCTTGACCCGCCAGCCCAGCAGCGTGTCCTCGCCGAACCCCAGACGCCGAGCCCTGGCGTGGGGGCGGAAGCCGAGCTGAGGGCCGGCGTCCCCGAACCCGCCGGCGGCCTCGAACACGGCGCGCCGGTAGACGGCGTTGCAGGTCGGGAACAGCCCGTCCTCGCCGCTGCCCACGCTGCGCTCGAGCGGGCCCGGGTGCCGGGCCGGGCGGGTGGTCCCGTAGACGAAGTCGGCCCCGTCGTCGACGGCGGCGACGGCTGCGGCGAGCCACCCCGGGGCCGGCGCGCAGTCGCTGTCGGTGAAGGCCAGCAGCTCGCTCGCGGTCGCGTCGACGCCCAAGGAGCGGGCCCGCACCGCCCCGTGCCCCTGCTGGCGCAGGACGACGACCGGGCGGTCGGCCACCGGCGCGCGCTCGGCCTCCTCGCCGGAGCCGTCGGTGGACGCGTCGTCCACCACCACCACCTCGAAGTCGCGGTAGGTCTGGGCGTCGAGGGCGTCGAGCGCGGCCCGCAGCAGCGCCCGCCGGTCGCGCACCGGGACGATGACCGCGACGCGCGCGGCCGTGGCCGGCGGTTCGTCGACGGTCACGAAGGCTCGGCGCCGACCGTCGGCGCTCGTACCTCGGCAGCCGTCGAGGCCGTGAGCTCATGCGGGAGCGGGCGACGCGGGTCGAGGCGGGCCAGCCCGGCCAACGCGACGGCGCGGTGGCGGTGCGAGCCGCCTCGGGGCAGCACGGACCGCAACCCGGCCGCCGCGGCACGACCGGCCAGCAGGGCCCTCCCGAGCCACGACGCCAGCCGGGCGCGGCGGGGCCCCACGTGCTTGTCCAGGTAGAGGAAGCGGCTCCGCTGGCCCTGAAGGGGAGTGACGGCGACGAAGTCCGTACGCAGCACCGAGGCGTGGCCCACGTGGACGACGGTGGCCTGCGGGCACACGGCGAGGCTCCATCCGGCATCCACGAGCCGCCGGGAGAGGTCGCAGTCCTCGTAGAACAGGAAGAACCTCGGGTCGAACCCGCCGATGCCAACCAGGGCCTGCACCCGCACGAGCAGGCAGCACCCCTGGAGCCAGCCGGCGGGGTCAGGCATCTCGGTGAAGCGGGTGCCGAGATCGTGGAGCAACGCGCTGTGGACCGACGGATAGGCGAACCGGCTCATCGCGACGCTGCCGCCGGGGTCGCGGATGACAGGCCCGACCGCCCCCAGGCTGGCGTCTCGGTCCATGGAGGCGACCATCCGGGTCACGGCCTCGGCCCCGAGGGCGGTGTCGTCGTTCAGGACCAGCACGTAGCGGGCCGATCCCGTGGCGACGAGACGGTCGATCACCTGATTGTGGTTGGCGCCGAAGCCAAGGCGCCGGTCGTTGGCGATCACCGCGACCTCGGCGAAGTCCCGGGCCACCATGGCGAGGCTGTCGTCGTGCGAGGCGTTGTCGATGACCGTGACAGCCCGGCGCAGCCCCGTCGTGGCGGCGGGGATGGACGCCAGGCAGCGTCCCAACAGTGCGCGGTTCGCGTGGTTGACGATCGAGATCTCGACGTCGACGACGCCCGCGACATCGCCAGCGACGCCGCCCGCGACATCGCCCGCGACGCCGCCCGCGACATCGCCCGCGACGCCGCCCGCGACATCGCCCGCGACGCCGCCCGCGACATCGCCCGCGACGCCGCCCGCGCCGGGGCCGTCGCCCCTGCCGGGGCCCGGGGCCGAGGTCGAGCCCCTGGTCATCGATCCTCCGGCTTGCGCAGGACGAAGGCCTGGGCCAGTTGGGGATACGCGGTGGAGATGGCGTAGCGCTCGAGCGAGGCCAGGACGCGCTCGGCGTCGAACTCGTCGTAGCCGAACAACTCCGCGCGGTTGCCGTCGACCAGCTCGAGGCCGGACTCCTCCACCAGCCACCGCACCGACACGTTGGCGCCCCACTCGTTCTCGGTCCGCCGGGTGAACGGCGCCAGGTTGAGGAACAGGTCCACGGTCAGCACGAACCGGCCCCCGGGCCCGAGCACCCTGGCCACCTCGCCCAGGATCGCCTTGATGGCGTCGGGGCTGAGGTGCTCGATGGTCGAGATGCACAGCGCGGCGTCGAACGACCGGGCCGGCAGGGCCGCCTCGTCGACCGTGGTGCGCCGGAGCACCACGTCGGTGCCGTGCACGTCGTTGAGCCAGCCATGGGAGGCACTCGGGTCCTCGACGGGGGGCCCCTCGTCGCCGTAGGCGACGAACGGGTCGACGTTGACCACGGAGGCGCCGCCGCGGGCCAGCACGAACTGCAGTCCCGACAGGGCCCCGCCGATCTCGAGGACCCGCTGCCCGGGCCGGACGTCGATGCTGTAGAACGCCCACGGGTACTCGAAGGCCCGGGTCGAGGAGTTGGGCTGCCAGACGAACGGCCCCAGGGCGCGGGCCTTGCGCCGGCTGACCCTGGTGGGCGCCGGGAGGTAGGTGCGCCCGTCCGGGCCCTGCGGGGCGTGCCAGCGCCGGTTCCACTCGTGGTACCGATCGGGCATGTGGAGCGTGGCGAGCACCAGCGGGGTCCTTGTTGGCCGGAGGCCGGACTCTACCGATCGTCGCGGCCGGGCCGGGCGGAGCGGTCGAGGCGTCGCCGGCCGCGGGGTGCGGTAGAACAGGCCGGTGCCCGACGCTCGACCGATGAACCTGCTGGGCCGCGGCCTGTCCCCGCTCGTGCGCTACGGGCGGCACATGCGCAGCGTGTTGACCTACTACGAGCTCAATCCGAAGTGGTTGGTCAGGCACTACGGCTTTTCCTGCGCCCGCCGGCTCAGCCCCATGGCGGCGATCGACGGCAACGGGTTGCGCTACCTCATGCGCACGGGCGACGTGTTGGGCCGCCACCTCTACGTGTTCCGTGACTACGAACAGTCGGTCATGCAGGCGGCGCTGCAGATGCTCGAAGACCGTTCAGGGCGGCGGCCGTTCCTCGGCGGCCGGACGTTCCTCGACGTCGGCGCCAACCTCGGTTCGTCCGTCATCCCCGCGGTGAAGCTGTTCGGTGCGGCGCGCGGTATCGCCTTCGAACCGGCGCCGGCGAACTACGACGTCTTGCGTTGCAACCTCATCCTCAACGGCGTCGAGAACCTCGTCGCGGCGCACGCTGTGGCGTTGTCGGACCACGACGGAGCGGACACCCTCGAGCTGTCGGGCGACAACAGCGGCGACCACCGGATCAGGGCGGGGGTCGGGCGCAACGGCGTCGGCCCCGCCGACGGTGCGTTCTTCGACGAGGGCGCCCGGCCCGTGATCAGCGTGCGCGCCGCCCGTCTCGACACCCTCGTCGAGCAGGGCTTGATCGACCGGACCACGCTCGGCCTGGTCTGGGTCGACGTCCAGGGTCACGAGGCTCAGGTGCTGGCCGGTGCGCCAGCCCTGTTGGCCGCCCGTCCCGACCTGCCCTTCGTGATCGAGTTCTGGCCCTACGGGTTGCGCCGGGCCGGCGGGCTCGATCAGCTCTGTGCGATCATCGCCGACACCTTCGGCACGGTCATCGACGTGCGGGCGTCGGAGCGGCGCGCCACGGTGGTCGAACTGCCAGCGGCTCGGGTGGCGACCCTGGTCGACCGCTACGACGGTGTCTCCTTCACCGACCTGGTCCTGCTCGGTTAGGAACCATGGGCACCGACAAAAGGCGACGCACGGAGCCCGGTCGATCGCGGGCGGAGCGACTGGTGCGCCTCGCCTGGCCGGTGATCGGCCGGCCGGTGACGGTGCTGGTGGAGCGAGCGCTCGCCAGCCACGCGCTCATCGGCGGCCCCGATCCGCTGTTGGTCCGCTCCACGATCTACGGCGACGCCGACCGGCTCCACCTCGACCCGACCGCCATCGTCAACGACGCCGTGTTCAACGTCTCGTCGGGCACGATCACCGTCGGCCGCCACGCCTTCTTCGGGCACGGGGTGGTGCTGGTCACCGGCACCCACGACATCTCCGCGTTCGGGGAGGACCGCCAGCGCAGCGCGCCGGCCACGGGCCACGACATCGTGGTGGGACAGGGCGTGTGGCTGGCCACGAACGTCACCGTGGTCGGACCGTGCACGATCGGCGAGCATGCCGTGGTAGGGGCGGGGTCGCTGGTGCTGGGCGACGTCGATCCCTACACCCTGGTGGCCGGATCGCCGGCGGCGGTGCGCGCCACCATTGCTCGCCCGAGCGCGCCCCCGGCGCCCGGGAACTGACCAGCCTCGCCGTGCGGGTCGTCGCCATCTGCCCCTTCCTGCCCTTTCCCGGGGTCGGCCATGCCGGCGGCGAGTTCGCCTATCGCCATCTCGAGCATCTGAGCCGTCGACACGAGGTCACGGTGGTGGGCCTGAGTACGCCGGGCAACCTCGGGTTCGTCTCCCGGGTGCCGCCTGGGTTCAACCTGCGCCCGCTGCTCGGCGTCCCGGCGCCCCATACGGTGCTCGGCCGCCTGCGCCAGCAGGTGCTGGGCCGGCTCCGCTGGCAGGTCCTTTCCCTGCCGCCACACGAGCTGGGGGCGATGCTGGCCCCTGTCGCCGGCGACCTGCGCGCCGCCGACGTCATCGAGTTGCACTGGGGCGGGTGGCTTCTGCCGATCGTCGGGGCCCTGCGACGGGTGGCCCCGAAGGCGTCGATCGTCGTCGTTCCCTATGACGTGCCCTGGCAGGCGTATGCCCGCATGGCGGCTCTCGACGCCACCGGGCCTCTGGGGCGACGGGCGACGGGCCTCTCCTTCGCCGCGTTCCGGCGGTGGCAGGTGGCGCTCTTTCAGCGCACCGACGCGGTATTGGTGCTCAAGGAGGACGACCGGCTGCTGCTGCGACGAGCGGGTGTGCACCGACCGGCCGTGCTGGTGGTCGACCCGCCGCTGGAGGTGCCGGGAGCAGAGGCCATCCGGGCGCGGCGCGAGCGGCCCGCGGGGCGCACCGTGCTCTTCACCGGCGCCTTCGACCGCCCCGAGAACCATCGCAGCGCGCTCTGGTTCCTCGACTCCGTATGGCCGATGGTCAAGGCTCGGGGCGCCGGCGCCCGGCTGGTGTTGGCCGGTGCCGAGCCGCCCGCGGCGCTGCGAGCGCGAGCGGGCGACGGCGTGACCGTGACCGGCTACGTCGAGTCGTTGACGCCGTGGTACGAGGAGGCGGACGTGTTCGTCGCGCCCCTCATCGCGGGGGCCGGTCTCAAGTTCAAGGTGCCCCAGGCGATGGTGCACGGTCTGGCGGTGGTGGCCACGCCGCTGGCGGTCGAGGGCGTGGTGGACGAGGCCGGCGTCGAGATGTTCGGCGCGGTCACCGACGATCCGATCGAGATGGCCGCGGCCCTGGTCGAGCTCCTTGCTCGACCGGGTCACCAGCGGGAGCTGGGTGAGCGGGGGCGCCGCTGGGCGACCGCCCGCTACGACTTCGAGGCCAGCACGAGCCGGGTCGTCGAACTCTACGAGAGCCTGTCGAGGCCGGGCCCCGGGCCTAGGCTCGCCCGGCCATGACACCGGCCGACCTTCCCGGCCCGCGGTTGCCGTTCAGTGCGCCCCGCACGGTCGATCGCCTCGACGAGTGCCGCTTCTACCACACCATGGACCTCCCGGGCTTCGGCACCGTCGAGGGCCCGTGGGACCTGCGGGCCGGCGTCGACGACTACCTCGGCGGCTCCCGGGCCGGCTCGAGCGGTGGTGCGGCCTTCGCCGGCCGCCGGGTGCTGGAGATCGGTACCGCCAGCGGTTTTCTGTGCTTCGAGATGGAGCGCCGGGGCGCCGAGGTCGTGGCCTACGACCTCACCGATCGCGCCGACGGCTGGGACATCGTCCCCTTCGACGGCACGCCCGACCAGGCCCTGATCGCCGAGCGAGCCGAAGGGATGCGCGCGATCAACAACGGGTGGTGGTTGGCGCACCGCGCCCTGGGCTCGTCGGCCCGGGTCGTCTACGGCTCGGTCTACGACCTGCCCGAGAGCATCGGGGCGGTCGACACCGCGGTGTTCGGCGCGGTGCTCCTGCACCTGCGCGACCCGTTCCTGGCCCTGCAGCGGGCGCTGGTGCTCACCCGGGAGTCGGTCATCGTCACCGAGGTGGCCAGCCGGGCGGCCCGGGGCCTGAGCAGGGTGCCCACCGCCGCTCGGCTCGCTCTGGTGGCCAGCAGGCGCCTCCCGGCCGATCTCGGCTTCATGCCCGACGCCCGCACCGGCGGCCCGACCGAGACCTGGTGGCGGCTGACGCCGTGGGCTGTGGCCCGCATGCTGGGCGTGCTCGGCTTCGACGTCACCCGATTGTCGTTCCACAGTCCGCTCTTCCAGGGTGCGCCTTGCCCCATGTACACCGTCGTCGCCCACCGCCGCACCGGCACCCGCGTTCCGGCCCGAGGCTGAGCCCCACGGTGAAGGATTCGACTCCTGGGCGGCGCTCAACGCCTTCGTCACTCATCCCGCGTCGGGCGGGGAACCTGCGGAACCGACGACGAAGTCAGCATGACAAGTCGCGGTCAGGAGCGCGACAAGACCGACGATCAGCCGGCGGCGTTGCTGGCTGTGCGTCGGCGAGGATGGCGGCGTCCCTTGTGCCGTGATGCCGGGAGGAGGTCTTGGTGGCGCCGTCGGTGATGTGGTTCCGGCGGGACCTGCGGCTGGCGGACAACCCGGCGTTGATGGAGGCGGTGGCCGACGCGAGCCGCGGCGGCGGCCTCGCGGCGATGTTCTGTCTCGACAATCGCCTGATGCGATCGTCGGGTGGGCCGCGAGAGGTCTTCCTGTATCGGTGCCTTCGGGCGCTTGACGAGTCGATCGGCGGGAGACTTGTCGTCCGTCGTGGTGACCCAGCCGAGGTCGTGCCGGCGGTTGCCGCTGAGGTTGGTGCGGAGCGAGTGCATGCCGCCGCCGACTTCGGCCCCTACGGCTCGGCCCGCGACGCCCTAGTGGAGCGAAAGCTGGCCGATGCCGGTATCGAGCTGCGCGTGGAAGGAAGCCCGTACGCGGTGGCGCCCGGCACGGTGTTGACTGCGGCTGGCAATCCCTACAAGGTGTTCACGCCTTTCATGCGCGCGTGGCGAGAGGTCGGTTGGGAAGCGCCGCTGCGGGCACCGGCCGCGGTGCGCTGGATCGAGCTGCCCGAGAGCACCGCCATTCTGAGGGAGCCGTCGTGCGACGCGACACTCCCCGCGGCTGGCGAGCTCGCAGCAAAGCGTGCGGCGCGCCGGTTCTGGGACAGGACGCTCGACGACTACGACAGCCTTCGCAACCTGCCGGGTGCCAACGCCACGAGCCGCTTGTCGCCGCACCTGAAGTTCGGCACGATCCATCCCCGACAGCTCCTCGCCAAGCTCGGAAGCTCGAGGGCCCATGGCACGTTCCGCACGGAGCTGTGCTGGCGGGAGTTCTACGCCGATGTGCTGCATGCCCGACCCGACTCGGCCCGGCAGACCTTGCAGCCGGCGATGCGGGCAATGCCGGTCGACGCGGGCGCCGTCGCCGACGAGCGCTTCGGGGCCTGGGCCGAAGGTCGGACGGGTTTCCCGTTCGTCGATGCCGGCATGCGTCAGCTGCGGGTCGAGGCGTGGATGCACAACAGGGTGCGCATGGTCGTCGCCAGCTTCCTCGTGAAGGATCTCCACCTCGACTGGACGAGAGGCGCGGCTCACTTCATGGCGCATCTCGTCGACGGCGATCTGGCTTCCAACCAGCACGGCTGGCAGTGGACTGCGGGCACGGGAACGGATCCCGCGCCGTACTTCCGGATCTTCAACCCCGTCAGCCAGGGTGAGCGCTTCGACCCCGACGGCGCGTATGTCCGCCGGTGGGTTCCCGAGCTGCGAACCGTTCCCGATCGTTTCGTGCACCGCCCATGGGACGACCCGTCCGGACCACCGGAGGGCTACCCGCCTCCGATGCTGGACCACGGTGTCGAGCGCGAGGAGGCTCTGCGCCGTTACGCGACGACCCGTTAGTCACTTCGAAACGCGGCCCGTCAGGTCCACGTTCACGTTGGCTGACTGTTCTTGTTCTCGGCTCGCGCCTTCTTCACTTTGGCCTGCTGCTTGGCCATCACCTCGAACACGATGAGGTGGATCGGCCAGACGAGCCGCCAGTAGACGACCCCCAGCAGACCCCGGGATCGAAGTGCGCCGACCTGCACGACGTTAGGGTCATCCCCCCGCTCAACTCGGTAGCCGAGCCACGCCTCACCGCAGAACAACTTGTCGGTGCGGAGCACCAGCGAGGACGGCGTGACAGCGGCGACGGTCCACCAGTCGACTCGTGCCCCTTCGACTACGGCAGGGGGCCGGTAGAGCTCCAGCCGCTCACCGAAGGGCTTGCCGATCAGGATGCGAAGCTTCCACGCCCACGGCAGGCCGTACCAGCCGAGGTCGCCGCCGCAGCGCATGAGACCCTCGCACACCGAGTCGAGGTCGTCGCGCCCGACTGTCGCGTGCTCGTGCATGGCATAGACGCCCTCGTGTACGCCGGTCGGCACGTCGAAGAGCAGGCCCGGCATGGCGGCGTCCTGGGTTTGCAGCGCGTCGGCGATGGCCTCATCGACGCCCATCGTTTCGAGCGCGAACACGTCGGCGGTGCGCTCTCTGTCGGTCACCACCACCTCGGTGCCGAGGCTCTCGATGAGGGCGTGGCTGGTGGACCGGTCGACTGGCGTGACGAGGTCGACCCAGCGGGCCGACAACGACGGTGTGAGCAGGGGCACGTCGATGATCCGACGCCGGCGGAGTCCTCGCACGCGGGCGTAGGCGTCGATCATCTGCCGGTACGTGGTGACGTCCGGGCCGCCCACCTCGTACACCCCGGCAGGCACCGACGGGTCGGCGGCCTTGAGGAGGTGGGCCAGGAGATCGCGCTCGGCGATGGGTTGCAGACGGGTGCGGATCCAGCGCGGGCAGACCATGGCCGGTAGCCGCTCGGTCAGGTACCGGAGCATCTCGAACGAGATGCTCCCGGAGCCAAGCACAACGGCGGCCCGCAGCTCGACCACGGGTACGCCTACGCCTGCCAGCAGGCGGCCGACCTCGTGGCGGCTGGCCAGGTGCTCGGAGAGAACCGCGCCGCCGAGGCCGCCGAGGTACACGATCCGGCCGACGCCAGCAGCCGACGCAGCGGCTGCGAAGGCCCGGGCCAGCTCGCCATCACGCTCGGCGAAGCCGGCGCCCGACGCCATCGAGTGGACGAGGTAGTAGGCGAGGTCGCACTCATCCAACGCTGCGGTCAGCACCTCGCGGTCGGCAACGTCGGCGGCCACAGGCTCGACGCCGTCGACCGGCGGGAGCTCACCGGCTCGACGGCTAAGGGCGACGACGGTGTGGCCGGCCGCGATTGCGGCCGGGATCAAGCGGGAGCCGACGTAACCACGCGCGCCGGCGACGGCGATGCGCATCTCGACCTCCTACCCCAACGCCGAATGGATGCACCTCGTCGCGAGAGAGCCTGGGCGCCAGCACCCCCTACGCGGCGGACATCGATCTCGTCTGGTGAGGGGCGAGGCCGCCACGCCCACGGAGCTACGGCAGGGGGCGGCCGGTGTCGAGCATCATCGAGGGGTGGTCGTCACGGACCTGGCCGTCGATGGTGATGCGACCCCGCAGGTCGGCCACCCCGGCGCAGCCCAGCAACGGGGGGAAGTAGGCTATGAAACCGTCGGACTCGTCGTGGAGCACGGTGTTCCCGTCGTAGGACAGCACGTTCACGGTGAACTTGAAGTTGCCGGCGCCCAGGTCGGCGGTGAAGTCCAGGGCGGCGTCGACCTCCTCGCCCGGTGAGAACGTGCGGTACTCGTGGTTGATCTGGGTGCGGGCCAGGTAGACGAGGGTGCCGTCGTCGGTCTGGACCCGGAAGAGGAGCTGGGGGCTGACGGTCGGCCGCTCGAAGCGCAGCCGCACCCGGTACGCGAGCCGTCCGCCCCGCTCGCCCCGGTGCAGCGGACCGTCGGGGCCGATCAGCGCCCGATCGAGCACCGTGACCGAGCCGGCCCGGCCATCGGCGGTGCCGGCCGCGCTGTCGCGGGCCAGGAGGCCGAAGTGCTTGTCGATGGCCGTCGACGAGTCGCCGTCGAACACCAGCCGGCCGTGGTCGAACAGCAGCGCCCGGGGGCAGGCGGCCTGGATGGCGTGCACGGAGTGGCTGGCGATGAGCACGGTCACGCCGGTGGCCTGCATCTCGCGGATGCGGTCGAGGCACTTGAACTGGAAGCCGACGTCGCCCACCGCCAGCACCTCGTCCACCAGCAGCACCCTGGGCTCGACGTGCATGGCCACGGCCATGCCCAGGCGCATGAACATACCGGTCGAGTAGAACTTCACCGGCGTGTCCATGACCTCCGCCAGCTCGGAGAACTCGACGATGGCGTCGAAGCGCTCGTTGACCTGGGCGCGGGTCAGGCCGAGCAGCATCCCGTTGACCAGCACGTTCTCGCGCCCGGTCATCTCCGGATGGAAGCCGACGCCCACGCTGATGAGCGGGGCGATCCGGCCCACCACCCGCACGCGGCCTTCGGTGGGCGCCGACACGCCGGCCAGCAGCCGCAGCAGCGTCGTCTTTCCCGCGCCGTTGCGCCCGAGGACGCCGACGGTCTCGCCGTGCTCGACCGTCAGGTCGACATCGCGCAGGGCCCACGTCTCCTCCCGGTGGCTGCGGGCGAAGGGGAGCAGCGAGCGCAGCAGCATGGCGTGCTCCTCCAGCCGCCAGTAGCGCTTGCCCACCCCTGACAACTCGATGGCCCGGCTCACGCCCCGTCCTCTTGGGGTGAATCGATGACGTAGCGGCACCACGGTGGTGCGAAGGCCCGCCCTGCGCCAGTGGATCCCGGCGGGGGGCCCGGGGGGCAGAGGCTTCGCCGGAGCCCCCCGGCTGTGAGCCGAGCCGGTTCCGCCGGTCGGCTCACGACAAGGCTTTCAGTGCCCGCCGGAGGCGGGCACCTCACAGCTCGCCGTCGAACCTCTGGTTCGGCGGCGATGTTCATAGCTGGTCGACGAAGAGACGGTCGTGGCGGCGGTGCGCCTCGACCCCGGCGACGGCCAGCAGCATCGTCGTGACGACCGTCACCCCCACGGCCCGGGCCCAATCGCCGTCGCCCCCGACGGTGGCGATCCGAAAGAGCTCGACGACGCCGGTCATCGGGTTGAGGTCGAGCCAGCCGGCCCCGTCGAACTGGTCCTGGTAGTACACGATCGGGGTCACGTAGAGCCACACCAGCAGCGCGGCCTGCACCAGGAACTTGACGTCGCGGAAATACACGTAGAGCGCCGACAGCACGAGGCTGAGGGCCATGGTGAACGCGATGAGCAGCGCCATGGCCGGAGCCAGCAGCGCGAGCCTGAGGCCCATCCCCGCGTCGAGCACGGGCAGCAGCGCCACCAGCACGGTGAACGAGATGACGAGGCCGACCGTGTTGGCCATGGCCGGCACGAGAACCAACAAGATGCGCGGGAACCAGACCTTGTCGGTCAGGCTCGAGGCATCGACGATGGCGCTGGTGGCGGTGGAGAGCGTGGCTGCGAAGTACGACCACGCCATGATCCCGCCGATCACGTAGGCCCCGAAATCGGCTCCGGTGGTGAAGCTGACCACCCGCGAGAACACCACGGCCATCACCGCGCCCTGCAGCAGGGGAACGGCCACGGCCCAGACGATGCCGAGCGTGGCCCGCTTGTAGCGGGTCTGGAAGTCCTTGCGAGCCAGCACCATCAGCACCTCGCGATGCGCGAGCAGCTCGGCCCACCAGGCTCGTCGGGTGGCCGGGGCAGCCCCGACCTCGAGCACCGGTGAGCCCACTGTCGAGCTCGTGGCCGAGCCCGCGGCCGAGCCCGCCGTCGAGGTGGCGGGCTCGGCGGATGGCGCGGCGGGTGGCGGGTCCGTCATGTGGCCAGAGTGTGACATAGCCTTGTCCGGTGGCCGTAGAGCTCAACCACACCATCGTCGCCGCCCGCGACGGCAGGGCAGGGGCCACGTTCCTGGCCGATGTCCTCGGCCTGCCCGCCCCCTCGCGCTTTGGACCGTTCTGGGCCGTGGAGGTGGACAACGGGGTGACCCTCGACTTCGCCGACGCCGACGGCGACGCCGACGTGGCCGCTCAGCACTATGCCTTCTTGATCAGCGAGACCGAGTTCGACCAGGTCCACGGCCGGATCATCGAAGGCAACATCGCCCACTGGGCCGATCCGGGCCGACGCCACCCGGGTGAGATCAACACCAACGACGGCGGGCGGGGGGTGTACTTCGAGCATCCTGACGGCCACTTCCTCGAAGTCCTCACCCGACCCTACGGCGCCGGCACCTGAGCGCCATCGCACCCGGGGGGCGATCGCGTCTTCGCCATCGGGCGAGCAACGTCGATGGCACCCGGCCATGTCGCCCGAGCCCTTGACCCGACGCAAAGAGGATCACGAATGAGAATGAGAAGGCTAGGCCGTCGCGGCCCGGAGATCTCGGTGATCGGCTACGGGGCATGGGAGGCGGGCGGGATGGCCTGGGGGGCCAACCTCCCGGACGAGGAGACCATCGGCGCCATGCGAGCGGGGTTCGATGCCGGCATCAACTGGGTCGACACCGCCGAGGTCTATGGCGGTGGTCGATCCGAGGAGCTGGTCGCCCGGGCCGTCGCCGGGCTCGACGTCCTCGTCTTCACCAAGGTCGCTCCCGAGCCGGCCGGCAGCGGCTTGCACGCCGCCGGCGTGCGGTCCGGCGCCGAGGCCAGCCTCCGTCGTCTGGGACGTGACGTCATCGACCTGCTTCAGCTGCACTGGCCGGCGCCCCAGATCGCCATCGAGGAGACGTGGGCGGCCATGGCCCGCCTCGTCGACGACGGTCTGGTGCGCTGGATCGGCGTGTCGAACTTCCCGCCCGGGCTCGTCGAGCAATGCGAGCACATCCGCCACGTCGACTCCCTCCAGCCCCAGTTCTCGATGTTGCACCGGGCCGGTCAGGACGACCTGTTCCCGCTCTGCCAGGAGGCCGGTACCGCCGTCCTGGCCTACGGTCCGCTGGCGTACGGGCTGCTGACCGGCCGGTTCGACGAGTCGACCACGTTCTCCGACGACGACTGGCGCAGCGGCAAGCACGGCATGTCGTCCTACGACAAGTTGTTCGCACCCGGTCCGTTCCGGCGCAACCTGGCCGTGGTCGAGGCGTTGCGCCCGCTGGCCCGGGCCAAGGCAGTGACCATGGCCGCCCTGGCGCTGGCCTGGGTCGTGCACCAGGAGGGGGTGACCGCCGCCATCGCCGGTTCCCGTTCGGCCGAGCACGTGCGTGAGAACGCCGCGGCCGGTGAGATCGGGCTCACCGTCACCGAGCTCGCCGAGATGGACCGGGTCCTCGCCAGCTCCTGATGCGCGCCGCCCGGCCCCCGGAGCAGGGCCAGAGCAATAGTGCCGCACTAGCTTGGACCATCGCCTGTGGGGAGATTTCTCGTGACCGGTGACCTCGCTTCCGGCATGCGCCGGTACTGGCAAGCCCGGGCGCAGGAGAACGCGGTGTGGTATGTCGACACGTCTCTCGCCTACGACGAGCCCGACATGGAACGGTTCTGGGAGACCGGGCGCACGGTGGTGGCCGAGGCGCTGGTGCAGGCGCCGGTGCAGCCCCGCCGGCGGGAGGTCGCCGTCGAGATCGGGCCGGGACTGGGCCGGATCTGCCGAGCGCTGGCCGAGCACTTCGAGCACGTGATCGGCGTCGACGTCTCGGCGGAGATGGTGCGTCGCGCCGCCGAGTTGCTCGACGAGCCCAGGGTGGAGCTGCGGGTGGGCGACGGCGCCACCTTGGCGCCCATCGAGGACGCCTCGGTCGACTTCGTCACCACCTTCACCGTGCTCCAACACCAGGACTCGGTCGAGCTCATCGTCTCCTACCTGAGCGAGGCGGCCCGGGTCCTGAGATCGGGCGGCGTGCTGGCGGCCCAGTTCAACGGCGACGCCCATCCGCGGCGGTACCGCGTTCGCAGCCGGTGGTGGCGCCTGCAACGCCGCCTCGGCGTGGCCAGCAAGCAGGACGCCCGGGTGGCTCCCGAGTTCCTGGGCAAGCCGGTGCCGGTGGCCTTCGTGCGGCGCGAGTTGGAACGTGCCGGCCTGGTGATCGCCGGAACCAAGGGTGAGGGCACCTTGTTCAGCTGGATCTGGGCCAGCAAGCCATGACGAGAATCGTCGCCGAACCAGAGGTTCGGCTCCGAGCTGGATGGTGCCCGCCTTCGGCGGGCGCCGAGGGACCTGTCGCCGATCGACCGGGCCTGGGCCATGCGGCCCGGCGGCGACAGCCGCCAGGAGCGACAAGGCGGGCGGATCGATCGGCAGCCGGGGGGCGCCGGCGGAGCCTCTGCCCCCCGGGCCCCCCGCCGGGCCTGGGCCACGGGGCCCGGCGGCGCCAGCCGCCGAGAGCGGCCGCGCCGGCGGATCGAACGCGGCGATGTTCGTGGGGCGACGTTCGCTCCGCCGGTGGCGCAGGTGAACCCGACCGGACGCGGCGCGCGTGGACCTGACCCCGCCCATGGCCGACGGCGACGTCCACACCGCCTACGCCAACCCCCGGCCCGAGGTGACCCCGCTCGTTCCCCGCTCGGCCCGCTCGGTGCTCGACCTCGGGTGCAGCAGCGGCGTCATGGGCGCCGCGCTCCAGGCCCGGGGGCACCGGGTGGTGGGCGTCGAGCTCGACCCCCAGCTGGCGGCATTGGCGCGATCGCGCCTGGCGACGGTGCTGGAGGCCGACATCGAGGTGCTCGCGGCCGAGGGCGCCGGTCTCGGCGGCCCGTTCGACTGCGTGGTGGCCGCCGACGTGCTCGAGCACCTGCGCGACCCCTGGCTGGTGGTGCGCTGGGCCCGCACCCTCGTCGGCCAGGGAGGCTCGCTGGTGGTGTCGGTGCCTAACATCCGCCACATCCGCACGTTCTGGACGCTGGCCGCACGCCGGCGGTGGCCCTTCGAGGACGTCGGGATCTTCGACCGCAGCCACCTGCGGTTCTTCGCCCGCCGGAACCTCGACGAGCTGTTGGCCGGCACCGACCTGCGCATCGTCGAGTTGCGACGCTCCTATCTGGTGAGCCTCGACTACTCCTCACGGTGGAACCGACTGGCCCCCTACCTCGGCGACCTGGGCACCCTGCAGTTCGTGTTCCGAGCGGAGCCCGCGCAGTCCAGCACCGAGATGTCGGGAACGGGCGCGCCATGACCAGCCCCGTCGGCCCCGACGACGCCGGCCGGTCCCGCCGGGGGGTCAAGGCCGCGCTCGGCCGTTCGGCGCGCGCCGCCCTTCGCCCATTCGGCTACGAGCTGTTGCGCGCCGCCGCCGGCGACGGCACGGGTGGCGCCGACGAGCCGGTGCCACCCGACTTCACCGAGGCCGACATCGAGCTGTTCCGTTCCGTGCAGCCCTACACCCTCACGTCCATCGAGCGGGTGGTCGCCCTGCGCGAGGCGGTGCGGGCGTTGGTGGCTGCCGGCACCGAGGGGGCGATGGTCGAGTGCGGCGTCTGGCGGGGCGGATCGATGCTGGTGGTGGCCCGGACGCTGTGCGAGCTCGGCGCCACCGACCGCGACCTCTACCTCTTCGACACCTTCACCACCATGCCGCCGCCGGGCGACGTCGACGTCGACGTGTTCGGCCACCGGATGGCCGACTACTACCAGGACGCGCTGGCGCACCCCCACTACAGCTACCTGCCCTTCGACGAGGTGCGGGCCCTGCTGGTGGGCACGGGCTACCCCGAGCCGCGGCTCCACTTCGTGCAGGGGATGGTGGAGGAGACGATCCCCGGCGCCGCACCGTCGACCATCGCCCTGTGCCGGCTCGACACCGACCTCTACGCGTCGACGGCGCACGAGATGCGCCATCTCGTGCCGAGGCTGAGCGAGGGCGGGGTGCTGATCATCGACGACTACGGGCACCTCCTCGGCGCACGTCTGGCCGTCGACGAGTACCTGGCCGAGCACCGGGTGCCGTTGCTCCTGAACCGCATCGACTGGACCGGGCGCTTGGCCGTGATGACCGCGGCCGCCTGTCAGGCGGTGCGCCGCCAGTAGACACCGGTCCAGTCCACCTTCTCCAGGGGATCGCTGATGCCCCGGCGCCGGCGGTACTCGTCGACGGCGGTGCGGCAGGCGGTGATGGCGCCGTAGTCGTCGACGATGACAAAGCCGCCGGGGGAAACCTTCGGATAGAGCGCCTCGAGCACGTCCATGGTGGAGCCGTACATGTCCCCGTCCACCCGCAGCACGGCCAGGGCCTCGATCGCCGCGGTGGGGAGCGTGTCGGCGAACCACCCCGGCAGGAAGCGCACCCGGTCGTCGAGGAGCCCGTAGCGGGCGAAGTTGGCCTTGACCTCGTCGAGGCTCACGGCCAGGAACGGCTGGGTGTGGTGCAGGTCGCCCTCGTCGGCGGGATGCGCCGGGTCGGGCGGGGGGAGCCCCTCGAAGGAGTCGGCGACCCACACCCGACGGGAGTCGTCGCCCAGGGTGGCGAGCACGGCCCGCATGAAGATGGCCGACCCGCCTCGCCACACGCCGGCCTCGGCCACGTCGCCGAGCACGTCGTCACGCACCGCCGCCTCGATGCAGGCCCGGGAGTTGTCGAGCCGGGCCAGGCCGATCATGGTCTCGGCGCTCAGGGGCCAGTCGCGCCCGTCCTCCCGCAGCTCGGGCCGGAACGGGGTCCGCCGCAGCACCCGGAGGTCCCGGCGGGCCAGCACCTGCTCGGCCCGCGACCAGACCCGGCGCTTCCATGGCGCAGCGGGCACGAACGGGGCCAGGTCGTCGGCGAAGAGGTACCGGGTCAGACAACCCTTGAGCAGGTCGAGGTACAGGTCGCGGGGGGAGGGCGGTCCGTCCGGCACCGCGGCAGCGTACGTGCCTCCCCCGCTCGCCCCCCACCCAGCCAACCGGCTACGCACGTTCGGAGCGGGAGGGGGCGTTCCCGGCCCGGGCGGCTTCGTCGATGGCTCGGCGCCAGTGGGCGGCGGTGGCCTTCCAGGTGAAGCGGGCGCTGCGAGCCACCGAGGCCCGGCGCAGCGCGGTTGCCCGCACCGGGTCGGCGAGCACACTCTCCAGCGCCACCGCCAAGGCCCGGGGATCGGGGGCAGTCACCACCCCGGCGTCGCCGACCACCTCGGGGAGCGGCCCGCGGTCGGACACCACCACCGGTGCGGCGCAGGCCATGGCCTCGAGCACGGTCAGGCCGAAACCCTCCATGAAGCTGGGCAGGCAGAAGGCGGCGGCCCCGGTCATCAGCCGAGCCACGTCGGGCTCGTCGAGTTGGCTCAGGTACACGACCCGCCCCGGCGCGGCCCGTAGCTCGGCGGTGGCGCCGCGCACCAGCTCGGCGCTCTCGGCCCGGTCGACGGGGGGACCACCCACGATGACCAGCTGGTGGGGCTGGCCGCGCCCTGCGAGCAGGGCCATCGCCTCTCGCAACGCTTCGAGGTTCTTGCGGGGGTGGAGCTGGGACACGAACAGCACGTAGGGCCGCGCCGGGTCACCGCCGGCCGCGGCGATGAGTGGCCGGGGGTCGCCGGCGCCCGGATGGAACACCGTGTGGTCCACGCCCAGCGGGGCCACGATGACGCGTTCGGGGGCCACGCCGTAGGCGTCGGTGATCTGGCGGCGCGACGACTCCGACAAGGTGACGATGCGGGTGGCCGCCGTCGCCGCCGCCGCGCTGGGCCGTTCGTAGGTGGCGACGAAGTCCTCGTCCATGAAACGACGGGTCTCGGGCAGGTGCCAGGACGCCTCGTGGAGCTCGGCCACCACCGGGCCGTTCACCGGTAGCGGGCCCTGATGGCCGTCGTGCAGCCACACCTCGATCCCGGCCCGAGCCCGGGACGGGCGACGCGCCCGCGGCGCCCGGGGATCGGCGGCCACGAGATCGACGTCGGCGGCGAGCTCGCCCAGCACCCGCTGCCACATCTTGCCGACGCCGGTGGCGGCGGGGTAGTCGAGGAGCTGGGGGGGGAACCCCACCCGGAGGGGCCGGGGCGGGACGAGGTCGCGGAGCCCTTTCAGTCCCAGACGCGCCACGGCGCCTTTCCCGACTGCCACAGCGCCTCGAGCAGCTCGCGCTCGCGGGGTGTGTCCATCGGTTGGAAGAACCCGTCGTGGCGATAAGCCACCAGCTGGCCGTCGGCGGCCAGGGCCCGCATCGGCTCGCGCTCGAGCATGACGTCGGTGTCGGCCGGGATGTAGCGATCGATGGCGGCGCGCTCGATCACCATGAAACCGCCGCTGATCCACCCGCCGCTGTTCTGGGGCTTCTCGGCGAAGTCGCCCACCATGGCGTCGTCGTCGATGAGCAGCTCGCCGAAGCGACCCGGCGGTCGGACGGCGGTGACGGTGGCCAGGCGCCCCTGCGCCCGGTGAAAGGCCAGCAGGGCGGCGATGTCGACGTCCGCCACGCCGTCGCCGTAGCTGACCATCACCGGCCCGTCGCCCAGGTACCGCGCGGCCCGCCGTACGCGGGTGCCGGTCAAGGCGTCCGCGCCGGTGTCGACGCAGGTGACACGCCAGTCGTCGCTCACCATGCCGTCGGGGAACCCGATGGTCCCCCCTCGGGCGAGGTCGATGGTGAAGTCCCGGGTCATGGCCTCGTAGTGGAGGAAGAACCGACGGATCTCCTCGCCCAGCCAGCCCAGCGCGAGCACGAAGTCGCGCTGGCCGTGCGCCGCGTAGGTCTTCATGATGTGCCACAGGATGGGGCGGCCGCCGATCGGCAGCATCGGCTTGGGCACCAGCGGGTTGACCTCGCTGATCCGGCTGCCGCGCCCACCGCAGAGGATCACGGTCGGCACCACGGTCGGGTCGGGCGTGGGGTCGGGAGTGGGGTCGGACGTGGGGTCGGACGTGGGGTTTGGCTTCGCCTCGTCAGCCATGAACCTGGCCCCAGTCGTACCTGCTGACGTGGTCGAAGGGGTCGGCGCGGGTGATCTCCTCGGGGCGGTGCGCCGCGGTGGCGCAGTTGGCCACCAGGGCCGGCGTGACCCCCTCGCCCTTGAACCCGTTCCACACCAGGGGGGGGATGGTGACGAGCACGTAGTCGAGCTCGCCGACGTGGAGCTCGACGGTGTTCCCCCTCGTCGGCGAACCGTCGCGGTCGTCGTGGCAGACGAGGCGGATCATGCCGAGCGGCACCGCGTAGTTGAGGGTCATCTCGGCGTGGAGGTGCCACGCCTTGACCACGCCGGGGTAGATCATCGAAAAGTAGATCTCGCCGAAGCGCTCGAAGCCGTCGTCGTCCTCGCGCAGCATGTGCAGGACCGCGCCACGCTCGTCGGGGATGCGTCGCAACGGGGTGACCCGTACGCCGTCGATCTCGGTCACGATCCTCCTGTTGCGCCCGCGCCCGCTCCCAGCCGGCCACGGTGGTCGAGGCAGAACCGTACCGTCTCGGCCACCGCCTCCTCGATCGGCCGGCTCGCCGCCAGGCCGAGGCCGGCCAGGCGGTCGACGGCCACGACCACCGGGGCGGGGACGGCTCCGCCCGCGGCGGGGGCGTCGAGGACGGGTCGGTCCCCGGTGGCGGACTCGACCGCGTCGCCGACCAGGCCGGCCAGGTCCCGCACCCTCAGTGCCCGTCCGCTCCCGAGGTTGTACGTGCCCGGGGGGACCCGCGCGCCACCGCCGTCGGCCGCGCAGCACTCGGCCGTGATCCGCACCGCGTCGCTCAGGGCCACGAAGTCACGGTGCTGGTCTCCCGGTGTGCGCAGCGTCATCCGGCCCGTGCTCACCGCCTGGCGGGCCAGGTCGTTGGCCACCAGCGTCCACCGGTCGACCCCGGGGTCGGCGGGGGCGCCGACGGCGTTGGTGAGGCGCAGGGTGACCACGTCGAGGTGCCCCGCCGAGCGAGCCGCTTCCGCGGCCAGGACGTGCTCGGAGGCCAGGCGAGCGATGGCGTAGGGCTGGCGGGGCTCGGGCCGGAGGTCCTCGGTGAGCCGGGTGCCGGCCTCGGTGCGGGCCCCGTACACGTGCACGGTGGACAGGTAGACGATGCGCCGCACCCCGGCGGCGCGGGCGGCTGCGGCCAAGCGCTGCGTCACCGCGATGGTCTCGGCCACCGCCCGCTCCGGCTCGGCCGCGGCGACCGTCTCGGAGAGCCCGGCCAGGTGGACAACCGTGCCGATCCCGTCCAGCGCGCCGGCGAGGTCGTCGCGGGCGGGGTCGTCGCGGGCGGGGTCGTCGCGGGCGAGGTCGTCGCGGGCGGGGTCGTCGCGGGCGAGGTCGACGCGGGCGAGGTCGTCGCGGGCGAGGTCGTCGAGGGCGAGGTCGGCCACCACCTGCTCGCAGCCGAGCCACGGGCGCCGACTCCGCACGAGGCCGGTGACCTCCACGCCGGGGCGCCCGGCGAGCTCGGCCACCAGCCGTCCCCCGAGGTAGCCGCCGGCCCCGGCCACGAGCACCCGCAGCCGAAACGGCGTCCCCTTGGCCCGCATATAGGCCATGGGGACGCCAGAAGCGGGGGCTCGGTCGCTGGCCGGCTGGCCGCTCACGGGTGGGCGAGAGCGAGCGTGTCCCGGTACCAGGCCACGGTGTCGGCCAAGGCCAGGCTCATCGGGTACTGCGGGGCCCAGCCGAGGCGCTCCCTGGCCTTGGCCGCGCTGAGAAACTGGCGGTCGATCTCGTGCGCCGCCGTGGCCTGCACGTCGGCCCCGAGGCTGGTACCGGCGGCCTGTTCGACCAGGGTGACGACATCGAGGACGCTGAGCGGGTGCTCGGTCGAGAAGTTGAACGCCTCGCCGATGGTGCCCGCCGGGTCGGCGGCCATGGCCTCGACCAGGCGGATGTAGGCCAGGGCGCCGTCGAGGACGTAGAGGTAGTCACGCACAGGGGAACCGTCGGAGCGGACCACGGGCCGCTGCCCCCGCAGCACGGCCCGGGCGGTGCCCGGCACCAGGCGCTCCCAGTTGCGGTCGCCGGGGCCGAAGAAGTTCCCGCACCGCGTGATCGACACCGGCACGCCGAAGACGCGGTGGTAGCTCGAGGCCAGCAGGTCGGCGCAGGCCTTGGAGACGTCGTAGGGGTGCACGGCTAGCAGCGGCATGTCCTCGGTGTAGGGCAGCACGGGCTGGGCGCCATAGGCCTTGTCGCTGCTGGCACACACCATCTGGGCCACGCGAGGCGAGTGCCGGACCGCCTCGAGTACCGACCACGTGCCGGCGATGTTGGCTTCGAAGGTCGACACCGGGTTGACGTTGCTGACCCCCACCTGGGTCTGGGCGGCGAGATGAAAGAGCGACACCACGCCGTACTCGCCGAGCAGCCGTTCCATCAGGGCCTGGTCCTCGACGCGGCCCCAGACGGTCGACACCCGCTGCACCCACGCCCGCTGCGACGGCGTCTCCGGGACGCGGTCGCGCACGAGCACGACGACCTCGGCGTCGAGGTCGACGAGGAGGCTGGTGAGGTGCGAGCCCAGGAACCCGCTGGCCCCGGTCACCGCCACCGGACGGTCACGCCAGAAGGTGCGGTCCGGTGCCCAGCTTGGCGAGCCCGGCCCGGCGGCGGTCGTGGTGTCGGTGGTGTCGGCCATGGCCGCGACACTGTTCCACACCACCCCCCGTTGACCCCCGCGACCTCCCGCTCGGGGCCGCAGGTTCGCTATGGGAACGATCAACTCCCCCAGGGGGCGGCGGGGGGCGGGGGAAGTTCGCGGCCGGCCCTGCGGGACCGTGGGGGGCCGACGCCCGGGCCGGTAGCCTCGCCTTCGGCATGACACTCGCCCCCGATCACGCCGCCGATGCCGACGTCGGTCCCACCGCGCACTTTGACCGGCACCACCGCCGCGTCGACCCGACGGGGCTGTCGGGGGACTACTTCGCGGTCATGGCCCGCTACGCCCGCGAGCATTGGTGGTACCGGGCCCGCGCCGCGTGGATGGTCGAGGCCATCGCGACGGCCGGCGCGCCGCCGGGCCGGGTGCTCGACGTCGGCTGTGGCACCGGTGCCGCGCTGGAGCACCTCGGCGCCCTCGGCTTCACCGCCACGATCGGCACCGACCTCAGCCCGGTGGCCCTGGCCCACGCCCGGGCCACGGTCGGCGCCACGTTGTGCGAGAGCCGAGCCGAGCACCTCCCCTTCGCCCGCGACTCGGTCGCCTGCCTGGTGAGCATGGACGTGATCGAACACCTCGATGACGACGGCGCCGCCCTGCGCGAGTACGTGCGGGTCGTGGCGCCGGGCGGCCTGGTCCTGCTCACCGTGCCGGCCTACCAGTGGCTCTTCGCCGACCACGACGTGCGAGCGGGCCACCGCCGTCGCTACACCGCCGCTCGGTTGGAGGCAGTGGCCCGTACCGTCGGGCTGTCGGTGGAGCGGCTGACGTACTTCAACTCGTTCCTGGTGCCGCCCGCCGCGCTGTTGCGGCGCACCCCGTTGCGGCGGCTGGGCGGCCGGACCGACGAGGAGACCAGCGACCTTCGCCCCGGGGTGGCCCGCCTCCTCGGCCGGGTCACGGCCGCCGAGCGCGCCGTGGGCCGGCGCGTGCGGGTGCCGTTCGGCTTGTCGATCCTGCTGGTCGGGCGCGTGCGATCATGACGCCATCGAGTCCCGGGCCCGAGCAGTGAGGAGAACCGTGGCCGGACCAGAGGTTCGGCTCCGAGCTGGATGGCTGCCCGGCGAGCCCCCCGGCGAGCCCAACGGCGAGCCCCCCGGCGAGCCCGGCCCCATCGAGCGCGAGGACGACAAACCCAGGGAAGCCTGCGGCGTGTTCGGCGTGTACGCCCCGGGCCAGCCGGTGGCTCACCTCACCTATCTCGGTCTCTACGCCCTGCAGCACCGGGGTCAGGAGGCGGCCGGAATGGCGGTGAGCGACGGCGACTCCCTCACGGTCGTGAAAGAGCAGGGCCTGGTCTCCAACGCCTTCGACGACCGTACCCTGGCCTCCCTTCCCGGCCACCTGGCCATCGGCCACACCCGCTACTCCACCACGGGCGCCAGCACCTGGCGCAACGCCCAGCCGGTGTACCGCAGCGTGGCCGAGAGCGGCTTCGCCCTCGGCCACAACGGCAACCTCACCAACACCGTGGCGCTGGCCGACGAGGCTGGCATGCTGGCCGGCACCATCTCCAGCGACAGCGATCTCGTCGCCGAGTTGGTGGCGGCCGAGATCACCACCGCCGGCGGCCGCAGCGACGCTCGCGAGCTGGAGGTCGCCCTCGCCTTGGTTCTGCCCAGGTTGCAGGGCGCGTTCACGTTCGTGCTGGCCGACGAGGGGCGCATCATCGGCGTGCGCGATCCGCACGGTTTCCGTCCGCTGTGCCTGGGACGGCTCGAGCACGGCTGGGTGCTGGCCTCGGAGACACCGGCGCTCGACATCGTCGGGGCGCATTTCGTACGCGAGCTGGCGCCGGGCGAGATGCTGGTCGTCGACGCCACCGGTTGTCGGAGCCTGCGCCCGTTCCCGGTGGAGGTGGTCGAGCCGCGGCTGTGCCTGTTCGAGTTCGTCTACTTCGCCCGGCCCGACAGCCGCCTCTACGGGCGCAGCGTCCACCAGGCCCGCATCCACATGGGCGAACAGCTCGCCCAGCAGGCTCCCGTCGCCGCCGACATGGTCATGGGCGTACCCGAATCGGGCATCCCCGCGGCCGAGGGCTACGCCCGCGCCAGCGGCGTCCCGTTCGGCCACGGGTTGGTCAAGAACCGCTACATCGGGCGAACCTTCATCGCCCCCAGCCAGGAGATGCGCGCCTTGGGTGTGCGCATGAAGCTGAACCCGTTGCGGGAGAACATCGCCGGCAAGCGCCTCGTCGTGGTCGACGACTCCATCGTGCGCGGCACCACCCAGAAGCAGCTCGTGAAGATGTTGCGCGAGGCCGGCGCGGCCCAGGTGCACCTGCGCATCACATCGCCGCCCTACCGCTGGCCGTGCTTCTACGGCATGGACACCGGCGACCGCAGCGAGCTGCTGGCCGCCAACCTCACCGTGGACGAGATCCGCGACTACCTCGACGCCGACAGCCTGGCCTACCTGTCGCTCGATCGGCTGGTGACGGCCACCGGTGCCACCGGCGCCGGTTTCTGCAACGCCTGCCTCACCGGCGAGTACCCCGTCCCCGTCCCCGTCGCCCTGCGCCCGGGCGTGCTCGAGGACAACACGATGCCCATCGACGACCCAGCCGGTATCGACATCGACACCGTAGGTGGTGGGGTCACCGCGTCTGCGGAGGAGGCGCTGGCGCTCGGTGACGGCGCGACCGGGAGGGGCTGAGATGGGTGAGACCTACGAGGCGGCCGGTGTGAACATCGCCGCGGCCGAGGCTGCCGTCGAGCGCATCCGGCGCCACGTGCGCTCGACCTTCCGGCACGAGGTCATCGGTGACATCGGCGGGTTCGGCGGGTTGTTCGCCTTCGCCCCCGATCGCTATCGCGAGCCGGTGCTGGTGTCGTCGACCGACGGCGTCGGCACGAAGGCCTTGGTGGCCCGGGCCGCGGGCCGCTTCGACACCATCGGCGTGGACCTGGTGGCCATGTGCGTCGATGACCTCGTGTGCCAGGGGGCCGAGCCGCTGTTCTTCCTCGACTACCTGGCCGTCGGCCGCCTCGACGTCGACACGGTCGACGACCTCGTCGCCGGCGTGGCCGAGGGATGCCGCCAGGCGGGCTGCGCGCTGATCGGCGGCGAGATGGCCGAGCACCCCGGCGCCATGGAGCCGGGCGAGTTCGACCTCGTCGGGTTCGCGGTCGGCGTGGTCGAGCGTGACCGGGTCATCACCGGGGAACACGTGCGGGCCGGTGACGTCGTCATCGGTCTGCCCTCGCCGGGCCTGCGCTCCAACGGGTACTCCCTGGCCCGCCGGGTGCTGCTGGAGCGCGCCGGTCGGTCGCTCGACGAGCCGGTCTTCGCCGGGGCGCACCGTTCGCTGGCCGACGAACTGTTGATGCCGTCGGTGATCTACGCCCCGGCAGTGTTGGCCACGTTGAGAGCCGTCGACGTCCACGCCGTGGCGCACATCACCGGGGGTGGGATCGTCGGAAACGTTGCCAGGGTGCTGCCCGACGACCTCGACGCCAAAATCGACCGCTCCACCTGGGAGGTGCCGCGCATCTTCACCGAGATCCGCCGTCTCGGCCGGATCGCCGACGAGGAGATGGCCCGGGTGTTCAACCTCGGCATCGGGATGGTGCTCGTGGTGCCGTCCGCCGATGCCTTTCGGGCTATGGACGTTCTGCGTGGCCACGGCCAGCTCGCCCGGGACATCGGCGTGATCGAACCGGGCACCGGCTCCGTCGAGCTGCGTTGACCGGTCGGCCGTGAGGAGGACCTCGGCCCGGGTCTGTGCGGCGGCGTCGGTGGCGGTGGTGGTGGCGGCGTGGCTCCAACCCCGGCCCGACCTGACCCGCGAGGACGCCAGGCGGTTCACGGCCAGCGTGCTCGAGGCCGCCGGGTTCGACGCCGTCGACGTGACGCCGCTGGTGACCTCGGCCAAGGACCCCCCACCCCCGACCCAGCCCGACGCGGTGACCCTCGACGTGTGGGTCACGGCCGCCACCGTCGAGGGCGGCCTGGTGTCTTTCAGCATCGACCGCAACGCGGCCCAGGTCGTGCGCTACCTCGACCAGGACCCCGGCGGTGACGCCTTCCTCACCGAGGCCCAGCAGCGGCGCATCGACGACTACGACACCGATCCGGCCCTGCAACGCAGGGTCCGTCGGAACGTCGCGGCCACCGTCGCCGCGGCGCTCGGCGCCGTAGTGGCGCTCGCGCTGGCCCGCCGCCTCGGACCTTCGCCTGGTCCTGCGCCGGAGGGGCCCGTCACGCCCGCCGCGAAGAGCCGGGCGAAGAGCCGGGGGAAAAGCCGGGCGACGAGTTAGGCGGGCCGCTCTCGGCGCGGGGCCCGAGCCGTCTCGCGGCGGCCAGGCGCTGCTCGGCGAGGCGGTCGGCGGCCTCGGCGGGCGTCACCGCGTGTTCGTCGGCCCAGGCGAAAACCCTTGACAGTGTGGCCCGGATCGATTCGATCCGGGCGTAGGCCCGGTCGTGGTCGTAGCCCTTCAACTCGTCGGCGATGTTGATCACGCCGCCGGCGTTCACCACGTAGTCGGGAGCGTAGAGGATGCCGCGCGCCGCCAACCGGGCGCCGTCGTCCGCGGTGGACAATTGGTTGTTGGCCGCGCCACACACCGCTTGGCAGGCCAGTTGGGGGATCGTCTGGTCGTTCAAGGTCGCGCCGAGGGCGCACGGCGCAAACACGTCACAGGGCACCGCGTGGGCCCGCTGCGGGTCGACCACCTCCGCCCCCAGCGCCGCGGCGGCGTGCGCCGCCTCGGGCCGCACGTCGGCCACGGTCACACGAGCACCGTGGGCGGCCAGGTGCGCGGCCAGCGCGAGGCCGACCTTGCCCACGCCCGCGACCACGACGTGGCGGCCCTGTAGCGATGGGTCATCCCACTGTCGCTCGGCCACCGCGTGCATGGCCTGCAAGACACCCCAGGCGGTGGCCGGCGACGGGTCACCGGAGCCGCCGAACTTTTCGCTCACGCCGGTGACATGGGGCGTCACGGTGCGGATGACGTCCATGTCGGCCCGGGTGGTGCCCACGTCCTCGGCGGTCAGGTACCGCCCGCCGAGCCGGTCGACCAGTCGGCCGAACGACGCCATCAGGCGGCCACGATCGACCTCGGCTGGTCCCTCGATCAGGACGGCCTTGCCCCCGCCCAGGTCGTTGCCGGCCAGCGCGTGCTTGTAGGTCATGCCCCGGGCCAGGCGCAGCACGTCCACGAGGGCTTCGTGCTCGCTCCGATAGGGCCGGAACCGGGCCCCACCCAGGCTCGGTCCCAGCGTGGTCGAGTGGATGGCCACGATCGCCCGGAGCCCGGTCCGATCGTCCGACGCCATCGCTACCTGCTCCGCGCCGGCGGCGGCGATGAGATCGAGCATGCTGGCGACACCCATCGCCGCCAGGCTAAGACCAGCCATCTCGCGACAAGCGGTTGGGCGCGGGCGCCGCGTCTTGTCGCGGGATGCGGCTGTTTTCGGGCTCCGCAGCTTGTTGCTCACATTTCGCAGGTCCCGTCCGATTGGAAGTCCAGTGACTAGTTCGTCGGTACCAGCATGAATGACCCGATCAGGCCATGGCGTCCCTGGAAGTGCACTCGTATGGTCAAAGGGAACATTCGGGCACCCGCCGCTTGGACGGGAGCGCCCGGCGCAACCAACGAAAGGCTGACATGGCGAGCCACGATGATCTCGAAGCACCAGAGAGGTTGCTCACGCCCTCGGAAGTGGCCGCGCTGTTCCGCGTGAACCCCAAGACGGTCACCCGCTGGGCCCGGGCCGGCAAGCTGAGTGCCATCCGCACCCTCGGTGGGCATCGTCGGTTCCGGGCCTCGGAGATACGCCGCTGCCTGGACGAGATGTCCCAGGAGTCAGGGCGTTAGGGCTCGTACTTCCCGGCTGCGGCTGCGGCTGCGGCTACGGCGCCACCAGCACCGGCGCGGCCGCCGCCGTCCTTCGTCCGACCCGCATCGGGAGCGTGCGCATGGAGAGCACCTCGTCGTAGAACCGAGCATGGTCGCCGGCCATCCGCTCCGCCGAGAACCGCGCCCGCGCCGCCCGCCGGCAGGCCGAGCGGTCGAGGTCGCCGGCCCGCAGCACGGCGTCGGCCAGGCCGGCTACGTCGACGCGGACGAAGCCGGTGATGCCGTCGTCCACGATCTCGGGTACCGAGCCGACGGGGGTGGCGACCACGGGTGTCCCGCAGGCCAAGGCTTCGATCATCACCATTCCGAACGGCTCGGGCCAGGCGATCGGGTTCAGCAGGCAACGGGCGCCGGCGAGCAGCTCGAGCTTGTCTCGTCCGCCGACCTCGCCGAGCATCTCCACGTCCGGGCCCAGCAGCGGGGCCACGACCTCGTCGAAGTAGGCGCGTTCCCCGGGCTCGTCCATCTTGGCTGCGATCTTCAGCGGCACACCCGCGGCCCTGGCGACCTGGATGGCGGTGTGAGTACCTTTGTCGGGGTTGATCCGCCCGAGGAACAGGGCGTAGTCGCCGCCGCCGATGCCGATGGGGAACTGGGCGAGGTCGACCCCGTGGTGGATCACGGCGGCGATGGTGGTGGTGCGGGCGAGGGACGCCTGGTGACGGGAAATGGCGATGATCGGCACGGTGTCGCCGATGGCTCGGTAGTAGTCGCCGAGCTCGGATTCGAAAGGCCCGTGGTTGGTGGTCACCACGGGCAGGTCACCGAAGTTCTGCCCGTAGATCGGCCCCGACAGCGTGTGGTCGTGCACGATGTCGACCTCACCGGCGATGCACTCGTAGGCGTTCACCACTTGGCGAAGTTCCGTGGCCGGGCGAGCCGACCCGACCCCTACTGCGGACTCGAAAACCCAGCCCCGAGGCACCGGGCAGGTGCTGTCACCGGTGGCGTAGAGCAACACATCATGGCCCGCGGCCTGCAGGGCTCGGGCCAGGGCATCGAGAACGTTCTCGGTCCCCCCGTAGGCGAGAGGCGGGACCGCCACCCAGGGAGGGGCGATGAGAGCGATGCGCATGAACGACTCCAACCGGTCCGGGACCGTTCGAGGATCGTCCACCGGCGCGCACAGCCCGAGCGCAAGGGTTCACCGAAGCGTACCGGTCGGCGGCATCGATCCGGCCTTGATCCGCGTCGGTCAGCCCGCCCCCGCCCCGTCAGGCGGGCGCCCTCGGCGAAACGGCGTCCAGATGGCCCATATACGGGCCATCTGGACGCCAGAAGCTCGGTCGTGATCGGACGTCCCGCCTGATCGCCGTGCTCCAACCGATGATCGGTCTCGGAACCATCGAAGTGCATTGATAGCCCGCGCTTTCGCTCGGCGACGCGCCCACGCGGCGAGCCAACCATCAGCCGCGCGCGGGGGTGGGTGAGATCCTCCTAGACGGCTTGACCGCTGAGCGATTGGTGCAGACGCTGGAGACCACGTCTGATCCTGGACTTGACGGTCCCCTCGCATACGCCGAGAACGACGGCCGCGGCTCGGTAGGTGCAACCGCCGTAGTAGGCGGCCGCGATGGCGTCGCGCTCGCCGGGGGGTAGACGGTCGACCGCGTCGCGCATGGATCGACGGCGCTCGGCCACGAGGAGGACGTCGTCGAGGACGGGCTCGCGAACCGGCCACACGTGCCGGTGCTTCGCCTCGCGACGTCGGCGTGCATCGTCGGACCGGAAGTTGTCGATGGTCATGGTCCGGGCGACGGTCAGCAGCAGCGTCCGCATCGTTCCCCGGGATGGGTCGAAGCGCTCGGGGTGACGCCAGAGCCACAGGAACACCTCCTGCGTGATGTCATCGGCGCAGGAGTGCCCGCTGAGGCGACTGACCATGGCGTGGACGGCGCCGCTGTGGTCGTCGTATGCCTGTTGGAAGCTCACCTGGTCCGGCCGGCCACCGGTGTGACTCGATGGCGATGTCGTCGATAGCGACGTCCTCGATGGCAATGTCATGGTGAACAGGGCGGACCCCTTCGTCGAGGCGGGTCGGGCGACACCGGGGTCTAGCTAGGGCAACGCACAACGGGCTGTCGTTCAAATTCGGACGGGACGTTCCCCTTGGCGGTTCGGTCGAAACACGCCGAATCGCCGCGACATCGGGCCCTCGGCTCCTGCGCCTCGATAGCACGCATGGTTTCGTGGAGTGGTTCGGGACCGGCGTCGATCCGGTGACCTCGCGCTCCGGCGTTCATCGGCTCGGGCGACGTGGTCTGCTCTAGGACGCGTAAGCCCTGTTCAGAGTCGATTTTCAAGTGATGGCCGGGCGGTCGGCGTGCACGCCGGCACGCTCGAGACCGACCCAGTTGCCGACCTCCGCGATCGGACGGCCCTCGTCGAGCGCCATCGCCACGGCGTCCCTGCGGAACTCCGGCGGGTACTTCGAGGGCCGACCCCTCGACTTCCTGTTGGACATGGACTTCCTCCAATACGAGGTGTCCGTCCAACGGGGGGATGCTCAGTCGGACCATCGTCCATCTCGACGTCGTCGGGATCCCCGACCAGGCGATCGAGGAGCTCCGCCACGCCCGGCTCCTCCCGCAATAGCTCGACTCACCTCGGAGCGAGCGGGAACCGAGGAGGACCTGACGGGGGCCCGCGGTGCGTGTCGCTCTCCGTGGCTGATCTCAGGCACCAAGGTCGGTCACCTCGGTCCGCTCAGGAAACGCTCGCGGGATATTCGCGGGATGCATCCCCGGTGAGCGCCAGGCCTCGGGACTCGCAGGCCTTTGACCTGGGCCTTCTTGGTGGTCGGGACCGGCGTCGATCCGGTGACCTCGCGCTTTTCAGGCGCGCGCTCTGCCAACTGAGCTACCCGACCTGGGGCGGTCCCGACGGGATTTGAACCCGCGACCTCCGGCTTGACAGGCCGGCGTGCACTCCAAACTGCACCACGGGACCTCGTCGTGGGCTCCCCCGAGGGGAACGGTCAGGCTAGAGGTGACCCGATGGAGCCGCAAGTCATCGGTCGGCGCGCGACAGCCCGACCCGAGCGCGCCGGCTCGACGGTTTCGTGATGCCCGGGTCGGTCCCGGGACAGTAAGTAGGGTTCGACGCGACGGGAGGACGATGGAGGGACACCGGTGACGGCAGACGACGGCGACGGCGCCACGGGGGCACCCCCCGCGACCTACGACGACCTGCGGGCGCTGTTCATCAGCTGCACGCTGAAGCGCTCGCCGGAGGTGTCCAACACCGAGGGCCTGGCGCGGATCTCCATGGAGCTCATGCGCACGCAGGGGGTCGGTGTCGATCTGGTGCGAGCGGTGGACCACGACATCCCGGTCGGCGTCTACCCCGACATGACCGAGCACGGCGCCGAGCGCGACGAGTGGCCCGCCCTGTTCGAACGGGTGGACGCCGCCGACATCTTGGTGTTGTGCACCCCCATATGGCTGGGGGAGAAGTCGTCGGTCTGCACCAAGGTGATCGAGCGGCTCTACGGCAACTCGGCCACGCTCAACGACGCCGGCCAGTACGCCTACTACGGCGGTGTGGCCGGCTGCCTCGTCACCGGCAACGAGGATGGCGTGAAGCACTGTGCCATGAACATCCTGTACTCGCTCCAACATCTCGGCTATGTCATCCCCCCCCAGGCCGACGCCGGCTGGATCGGCGAGGCCGGTCCCGGGCCCTCCTACCTCGATCCGGGCTCGGGTGGCCCCGAGAACGACTTCACCAACCGCAACACGACGTTCATGACCTGGAACCTGCTGCACCTGGCCCGGATGCTCAAGGACGGCGGCGGCATCCCGGCCCACGGCAACCAGCGCTCGCTCTGGGATGCCGGCTGCCGGTTCGACTCGGCCAACCCCGAGCACCGCTGACGGCTCCTAGCACCACTGCGGGTACGAGACCATGAACGGTGTCCGCCTTCGTCCCAGGCGAGGCCAGATCGCCGTGCTCGCCGCGGCCGGCCTGCTCGTCGCCGCATGTGGCGGCGACGACGACCAGCCATCGGCCAGTGACGACCCGGTGACCACCGCCACCACCGAGGCCGACGACGCCACGACCACGACCGAAGCGCAGGCGGAGCCGACCACCGAGCCCGACGGCGTCACGGTCGAGGTCACCGCGGTCGACTACGGCTACGAGGGACTTCCGCAGCAGGTCGACGCCGGGACCACGCTCACGCTGGCCAACGACTCGACCGCCGAGGTCCACGAGCTCGTGGCCTTCGTCCTGCCCGAGACCGAGCAGCGGACCATCGACGAGATCATCGCCCTTCCCCAGGACGAGCTGAGCGGGTTGTTCGCCGGCCCCCCGGCCCTCGTGGTGGTCAGCCCGCCCGGCTCGTCGCCCGACGATGCCATCGCCGTCCTGGGTGACGGCACCCTCACCGAGCCCGGGCGCTACCTGGTGCTGTGTTCCATCCCGACCGGCGCCGAGCCGGCGGCCTACCTCGCCGCCGCCCGGGCCGGCGGCGCGCCACCGGACACGCCGGGGGCCTCGCCGCACTTCGCCCAGGGGATGTACGCCGGGCTTGCCGTCGGGTAGCGAACCTGGTGTTGGTCCGGCGCGCCAACGGGCGGCCAGGCCAATGCCCCCAGCTTCATCTCTCGGGAGCCGGTGTTGAACACGTTCGCGGATCGGCGAGCTGCTCGGCGTCGCCTCGCATGGACGCAGGAGCGAAGCACATGCGTTGCCCACATGTGAGCGACGAGGGACCGGCCGTACTGTGTGCACAAGCGCGTACCGTGTGCACTGAGCGTGAAGGATTCACGTCTGGCGCACACAGTACGGCCGGGCGCACACAGTACGGCCGGGCGCACACAGTACGGCCGGGCGCACACAGTACGGCCGGGCGCACACGGTACGGCCGGGCGCACACGGTACGGACGGGCAGGACGCCGCGAGCGGCGTCGATGGCCGGCGAGATGCGTTGCGGCCCCGATTCACACCCAGCTTCCTAGACGGGCGCTGTGCCGTCGGCCGCTGGGGTGCGGTCGATCTCGAACCACACGGTCTTGGTGTCGGCGTCGATCTCGACGCCCCAGCGGGCCGAAAGGCGCTCCACGAGATGCAGTCCGCGCCCGGTTACGGCGGTCTCGTCGTACGCCTGCATGGTCGGGAGCCGTCGGGTGTCACCGTCGCTGATGGCCACCCGGACCCGCCCCGATCGCAGCGTCACCTGGACACGACAGTCGGTCCCGGCATGGAGGACCGCGTTGGACACCAACTCGCTGAGGCAGAGCTCGAGATCGGCCAGCTCGACCTCGGTGCTCGATGCGTTCGAAGCGAGCTGCTCACGCAACCACCGCCGCGCGGTTCCCGGGCTCGATCCGTCGGGCGGCAGCTCCCTGGTCCAGGACGTCACGGTTCCAGCGGCACGCCGGCGCCGCGGTCGACTCGCTGTCGATCGATGGCCTGCGCGACCCGTGCTTCACCGGCATGACCCAGCACGCCAGGACGCTACCGCCAACTCGAAGCGCTGCGACGAGGATCGCCTCGCTCGTTCGCCTCGCTCGTTCGCCTCGCTCGTTCGGGCGAGCTGGATCGCCGCCGCCTTCGGCGGCGCCGAGGACTTGTCGTCGATCGACCGGGCAAGCCGGATCGATCGACAGCCGGGGGCGCCGGCGGAGCCTCTGCCCCCCGGGCCCCCCGCCCCCGCCGAGGCGGCGATTCTCATCGTTCGGGGGTCGCCCCGCCAGGGGCAGTGGGGGACCTGCAGCGAAGGGCGTTGGGTGGCGGCCGGCCGAAAAAGGCACGCGCCGGGTACCTTGAGGGCCGGACATGGTCATCTCGCGCCGAGCCATCCCGTGGAGCGGCTTGGCTCGGGCGGCCGCAGTCGGCGCGGGTGTGGCGCTCGGTTGGCGAGCGGAGCCGGGTTGGCCACGGGCGCTGCACCTGGTCGGCTATCCCGCGGCGCTGGTGGTGATCGCGCGCTTCGTGAACGTCGTGCGCCATCGTGAACGGGCCTGGCTCATCGTCCACGAGCTGGCCATGGCCGGCATCGCGGCCGGGTTCGTCGTCGTCGGCCAATGGTCCCGAGCCGTGCCGAACGCGCTGTGGCTGCTGGCGGCCGCGCTCTGGTACGGCCTGTGGCCCGCGGGCGAGGTCCAGCGCGGGGTGCCCGCGCCCCGCGAGCCCTGAGAGCCGGCGTCCACCGCCCAGGGCCGCGGGCGCGGCGGTGCCTCAGTTCGTGCGCCAGGGACCGGCCCGGGTCGAGGCGCCCGGCGAGGACGGCCGACACCACGATCGTGCGCTGCAGCACATCGCGCTGCGCATGTGAACCCCTCGACGCGGGGATGGCTGCACACACCGACGGCGAGCTACTCGGCGACCGTGACCCGCTGGCGGCGCTGGCGCACTTCGACGAGGCGATCGCGCTCGCTCGTGCCGGCGGCAGCGCCTCCTCGGAAGCGTGGCGCTCGCCTCGTCGTGCTCGTTGCGGGCCAGGACCGGCGATGTCGGCTCGGCCCTCGGCGCCTTCATCGGGGCCATCGGTCATTGGCAGCGCCTGACCGCTACCACCCACCAGCTCACGACGCTGCGCAACCCGGTGGTGTTGCGGCAACGCGCCGGCGAGCCGGCCCTGGTGGCCGAGCTGCTCGGGGCGGTGGAGCGGCCCGACGTGCCCACCTACGGCCCCGAGGCCGAGCGCCTGGATCGCGCCGGATCGTGGGCATCCGTGCGGCTCGGACCGAGCGCGTTCGCCGACAACGTCGCCCGTGGCCGGCGGCTCGAGCTCAGGGCCGCCGAGGACTGGGCCCCGGCCGTGATCAGGTCCCTGGCCGCGTCGCAGGCTGGCCCGGCCCGCCGTCGGCGGTGATCATCCCGGCTTCGACGTGCACCACCCGGTCGACGGCCACCCGGTCCAGCAGCTCGCGGTCGTGCGTGACCAGCAGCAACGTGCCGTCGTAGGTCGCGAGGGCGCGCTCGAGCTGCTCGATGGCCTCGAGGTCGAGGTGGTTCGTGGGCTCGTCCAGCACCAGACAGTTCACCCCCCGCGCCATGAGCAGGGCCATGGCGGCCCGGGTCCGCTCGCCGGGCGAGACCAATGCCGCCGGCCGGGCCACGTGATCGGGGCCGAGCCCGAACTTGGCCAGCAGCGACCGCGCCTGGCGGGTCACCTCCAGCCCGCTCGCCTCCTGGAAGGCCGCGAGCAACGGGCGGGCGCCGGCCAGAGCCGTCCTGGCCTGGTCGATCTCGCCCACCACCACGCCAGGGCCCATCCAGTGCTCGCCCGCCGCCAGGGCGATGCGGCCGAGCATGGCGCCCAGCAGCGTGGTCTTGCCGCTGCCGTTGGGCCCGAGAACGACCACCCGCTCGGCCCATCCGATCTCCAGGTCGACGGGACCGAGGCGGAACCCGCGTTCGCGGCCGGCGCCGTCGTCGCGGCTGGCCCCGTTCGGGTGGTCGTCGGTGCTGCCGTCGGCGCTAGTGCCCAGCTCGACCACGGCCTCGACCAGGCGAACGACCACGTCGCCGCTGCGAGGCGCAGCCGCGATCTCGAGGCGCAGCTCCCACCCCTCGAAGGGCTTGTCCACCACGGCGAGGCGCTCGACGGCCCGTTCGGTGGCCCGGGCCTTGGCCGCGACGTGTTCGGACGACTGGGCCCGCCGATGCCGGATGATCTTGTCGTTGTCGGTGGCGCGGCGGGTTGCCTTCCGGACGCCGACGTCGGACCACTGGCGCTGGCGTTGGGCGCGGGCCAACAGGTCGGTACGGGCCGAGCGAAAGGTGTCGAACGCCTCTTCGGCGTGCCGCCGCTCGGTCACGCGTTCGCGGCGGTAGGCGAGCCACCCACCGCCATAGTGCGCAGCCTGGTGACGGTGCTCGTCGATCTCCACCACGTCGGTGATGGTCCGCTCGAGGAACGCCCGATCGTGCGACACGATGGCGGCACCGGCACCGAGCCCGCACACGAAGTCCTCCAAGCGGGCGAGCCCGTCGAAGTCCAGGTCGTTGGTGGGTTCGTCGAGCAGGAACACGTCGAAGCGGGCCAGGAGGACGGCGGCCAGCGACACGCGGGCCGCCTGACCGCCCGACAGCGTCACGAGGTCCTGGTCGAGGAGGCGATCGCCGAGCCCGAGGTCGCGCCACACCGAGCCGATGCGGCTGTCGAGGTCCGCGCTGCCCAGTGACAGCCAACGCTCCAGGGCGATCGAGTAGCGGTCGTCAGCCTGCGCCGAACCGTCGGCCAGGGCGACGGCCGCCTCGTCGAGCTCGGCCTGGGCCGCGGCCACGCCCGTACGCCGGGCGAGGAAGGCGCGCACCGTCTCGCCCACTCGGCGCTCGGGCTCCTGGGGCAGGTACCCGACGGTCGCCGACCGTGGCGCCCGCGATACCCGGCCCTCGTCGGCCACCTGCAGGCCGGCGAGCACACGGAGCAGCGTCGACTTGCCTACGCCGTTGGGCCCGACGATGCCGACGCGCGTGCCGGGGGTGACGGCGACGTCGACCCGGTCGAGGATCACGGCCGCGCCGAACGAGACGCTGACGGCGGAGGCGATCAGGGAAGCGGGAACAGACGAAGCGGGAGGAGGCAGAGCGGAACCTCGGGGCTGGCGCGGGCAGGTCGCGGTCGAGGTTCAATGCATCGGGGAGAGGGTAGCGTCGGCGCGCGCGGTCCGACCACGACGTCCGAGCCTGATGCCCCATCGCGAAGTGTCGACCGACCCCCGGGTGGCCCGTTATGACCAGCACTCCTGGCGCCCCTGAACCGTTCGAAGGGCCCGAGGCGCCGGACACCGTCACCGACGCGCTGCGCATTCTTGCCGCCGACGGGTACACCGCCGACTTCAACCTGGCGAACGTCGCCCTGTGTTGCCCACAGTGCCAGGGCGAGCATCCCCTCGAGCAGGCCGCCGTCGAGCGAGTCTACCGATTCGAGGGCCCGAGCGATCCCGCGGACGAGGCCATCGTCTTGGGCGTGCGCTGCCCCCGCTGCGGGGCCATGGGCTCCATCGTCTCCGCCTTCGGGCCCGACGCCGACCCCGAGACCCTCAAACGGCTTGCGCGGGTGGCACGCGGCCCGGAACGTTCCTGAGCCCGTTGGGGTTGGTGGGCGCATGACCGCGGTGAGCTCTGTGCCGGCGCTGCGCTGGAACACCGCCCAGGGCCGGTGGGTGGTGACGGCCGCCGTCCTGGGGTCCGGGGTCGCCTTTCTCGACGGCATCGTGGTCAACACCGCCCTGCCGGCGATCGGCGAGGACCTGAACGCCGGGCTGTCGAGCCTGCAGTGGACGCTCACCGCCTACCTGCTGACCCTCGGGTCGCTGCTCGTGCTCGGCGGCTCCCTCGGCGACCACTTCGGACGACGGTTGGTCTTCACCTGGGGCCTGGCCGGTTTCAGCGCGACGTCGCTGCTGTGCGGCCTGGCCCCGACCTCCGGGCTGCTCATCGCGGCGCGCGCGCTCCAGGGCGTGGCCGCCGCCGCCCTCGTGCCCGGCAGCCTGGCCCTGCTCTCGGCGTCGTTCCACCCCGAGGACCGGGCCCGCGCCATCGGGGCCTGGTCCGGCCTGGCCGGTACCGCCACCGCCGCCGGTCCGTTCCTGGGCGGCTGGTTGATCGACTCGGTGTCCTGGCGCTGGGTCTTCCTGGTCAACCTCCCCCTCACGGCCGTGGCCATCGCCATCTCGGTGCGCCACGTCCCCGAGACCAGCGACGAGGCCGCCGGCCCCCTCGACCTGCCCGGCGCCGCCGCACTGTCGCTGGGCCTGGCCGGCGTGGTCTACGCGCTGATCGAAGGGCCGGCGCGCGGCCCCTCCTTCGTCGTGGTGATGGCGGCGATGCTGGGCGCGGCCGCCCTGGCGGCCTTCGTGGTGGTGCAGGCCCGCAGCCCGCACCCGATGGTGCCGCTGTCGGTCTTTCGGTCCCGCCAGTTCTCGGGCGCCAACGCGGTCACGTTCGTGGTCTACGGCGCCCTCGGCGCCGTCTCGTTCTTGCTCATGGTCCACCTTCAGCAGGACCTCGGGTACTCCGCCCTCGAGGCGGGAGCGTCGACGCTGCCCATCACCGTGGCGCTGTTCGCGTTCTCGGCCCGCGCCGGCGCGCTGGCCCAGCGCATCGGGCCCCGCCTGCCCATGACCCTCGGCCCGCTCCTGGTGGCGGGCTCCTTCGCCCTGTTCACCAGGGTCGGTCCCGGCGCGACCTACGCCGGCGAAGTGCTACCCGCCGTGGTCGCGCTCGGGGCCGGTCTCACCCTCACGGTGGCCCCGCTCACCGCGGCCGTGCTGGCCGCCATCGAGGACAACCGGGCCGGGGTCGGGTCGGCCATCAACAACGCCGTCGCCCGGGTGGCGTCGCTGCTGGCCATCGCGGTCCTTCCGGCCGCCGCCGGCATCGCCACCGGTGCCGGCGAGCCCACCGACGGTCTCGCCGACGTCGCCCGCGGCTTCGACCGGGCCATGGTCATCGGCGCCGTGCTGGCCGGCGTCGGCGCCCTGGTGGCGTGGACCACGATCCGGCGGGTGACGCCGATGCCCGTCCCCACCCCTCCACCCCCCACGCCAATGTGCGGCGCATATCGGTGTTTTGACGCCGGTACGCGCCGCCGGTTCGACGAGGGCGATAAGCATCGCCGGTTTGACGAGGGCGATACGCGCCGCCGGTTCGACGAGGGCGGATCAGCCCGCCCGTCGGCGCGCCGTCCGAACGGCGCTCAGCACGGCCAGAGTGGCCACCAGCAGCGGCCACCACAGGCTGTGCGGGTCATCGGTGGAGCCGAGCCAGGATTGGCGCAAACCCCCGATGACGTGGCTGAGGGGTAGCGCGTCGGACAGCGTCACCATGGTGGAGGTCATGACCGCGCGCGGCGGTCCGCCCCCGCCGAGGAGGAACATCGGTACGAAGACGAAGTTGCCGAAGGCTGAGGCGGCGCGTCCGGTGGGGATCAACGAACCCAGCGCGACCCCGATGGCGATGAAGCAGAAAAGCCCCACCAGGTACCAACCCAACACGGCGACCACGTCGTCGGGCGCTGCCAGCCCGTAGACCGCGCTGCCCGCCGCCAGCACGACGGTCACGGACACGGTGCCCAGCACCAGGCCGACAACGATCTCGCTGGCCACCACGACGCCGCCGCTCAGCCCGGCGGCCCGGAAGCGACGCAGGACCCCGAGCTCGCGGTGGGTGGCCAGGTGCATCGGGATGGTCACGAGGCCCATCGAGGCCAGGACGACGCCGATGTAGCCGGCGAGGTAGTGGTCGTCGGGGGCGACGCCACCGAAGTCAGGGTCGGGCCCCTGGCCGAAGACCCCGGCCAGCACCAGGACGGTGGCGAGGGGGAACCCGATCAGGCTGACCGCCACCATCGGTTCCCGGGCGAGCAGGCGTAGCTCGTAGCCGGCCAGCCGGGCGGTGGTCCGGACCGAGCCGATGCCTTCGGGCGCAACGGCGACACCGGGATCGACCGCGACGGCGGTCACGACGACTCCTTCGGGCCGAGAGGGCGCCGGGTGAGCACCACGAAGCGGTCCTCGAGGGTGGGGAGCTGAACCCGAAGGTCGAGCGGTGCCCGGCCCATGGCCACGAGATGGGCTCCGACGTGGGCCAGCACCGGGCCCGAACCCGTGACCCGGACCTGGGCGCCGTGACGGTCGACCCGATCGACGCCGGGTACGCCGCGTAGGCCTCGAACATCGAGGTCACCGTCGGTGAAGCTGACGACTGCCCTCCCGTCCAGTTCACCGACGATCGACGCCGGCGTGCCCTCGGCCACGACCTGGCCACGGTCGAGCACGACGATGCGGTCACAGAGGCGCTCGGCCTCCTCGACGTCGTGGGTGACCAACACCACCGTCGTCCCGCCGTCGCGGATGCGACGGACCACGTCCCAGGTCCGGCGCCGCCCGACCGGGTCGAGGTTCTGGGTCAGCTCGTCCAGGAAGACCAGCCGGGGTCGTCCCACCAGGGCCAGCGCCACGAAGAGGCGCTGGCGCTCTCCGCCCGACAGGGCCCCGAACGGGCGGCGCCACAGCGCCTCGAGCTGCCACTCGCCGGCCAGCTCGTCGAGGGGCAGTGGGGTCGGGTGCAGCGCGGCGAACAGTTTCAGGGCCTCGCCGACCCGCAGCCGCTCCGGGAGCGCCGCGTCCTGGAGCTGGGACCCGATACGGCGGCGCAGCCGCTCGCCGTGTACCGCCGGGTCGAGCCCGAGCACCTCGACCGAGCCGCGGTCGGCCCGCCGGAGCCCTTGGAGTATCTCGACCGTGGTGGTCTTGCCTGCGCCGTTGGTGCCGAGCAGCCCGAAGAGCTCGCCCTCCTCCACCGCGAAGGAGATGCCGCGCAGCACCAGCGTCGAGCCGTAGCGCTTCTCGAGCCCGCGGACCGCGATGACGGGGCCGGACCGGCCATCGCCCCGGTCGAGGGCGGTGGGGGAGGATCGCGCCGAGGTGGTGGTGGTGGTCGTGGTGGTGGTGGGCATGGCCCGATCCTGCGCCATGGTCGGCCCGGGCGCATCGGAGCACAGGGGCTAGGTCGTCTCCGTCCCCGGTCGGGGCCCGACGATCCCGTGGTCGTAGGCGAAGACGATGGCGGCGGCCCGGTCGCGCACGCCCAGCTTGGCGAAGATGGCGCCCACGTGGCTCTTCACCGTGGCCTCGCTCACGATCAGCGCGGTGCCGATCTCGCCGTTGGTGGCCCCACGGGCCATGTGCCGCAGCACGTCGTGCTCGCGATCGGTCAGCTCGTCGATCCGCGCCGCCTGCGCCCGGCGCGGCCGCACGTTGGCCCGGAACTCGCGCAGGACCCGGGGCGCCACCTTGGGGTCGAGCCAGGCCGCCCCGCGCGCCACGGCCCGGGCGGCGGCGATCAGGTTCTCGGCGGAGGTGTCCTTGAGGATGAACCCGGCCGCTCCCGCGTCGAGGGCGCCCCACAGGGCGTCGTCGTCATCGAAGGTGGTGAGGATCAGCACCGGCGGCGCCTCATCGTCCCGGCGCAGGAGCTCGGTCGCCGCCACCCCGTCCACGCGGCGCATGCGCACGTCCATGAGGACGATGTCCGGATGGTGGACGGCGACGGCGTCGGGGACCTCGTCTCCGTCGTCACACTGGGCGACGACCTCGAAGCCGTCGTCGGGGCCGAGGATCCGCGCCACCCCGACCCGGATGATCGGCTGGTCGTCGACGATGATGACGCGGATGACGTCGCCGGCCGGGTCACGGGCCGGGTCAGGGGCCTCTTCACGGGTCACGGCACGGGTCACGTCGCGGGTCACGTCACCGCGAACTGGTCGTGGTCGGCCGGCGTCGTCGGGATCCGGACGTCGACCCGCCAGCCGTCCGGGGTCGGTCCGGCGCTCGCCTCGCCCCCGAGCGCCCGCGCCCGCTCGCGCATCCCCACCAGCCCGAAATGCCCGGCGTTCGGGTCGGGCGCGGCACCGGGGCGGCCTCGATCGGTGACGAGCAGGCGGACCCCGTGGTCGGCGCCGTCGAGCACCAGCTCGACCGAGTTGGCCGGCGCATGGCGGGCCACGTTGGCCAGCGCCTCGCGGGCGATGCGGTGCAGGGCGGTGCCGACCAGGCCGTCGAGGTTCGTCAGGGGCCCAGTGATGGTGGCGTCGATCACCAGGCCAGCGCGCCGGTACTCCCCGATCAGGGCGGGCAGGTCGGCGGAACCGGCCAGCGGAGGGTCGGACCCCCGCTCGAAGGTGCGCAGCGCGGCCACCGTGGCTCGGACCTGGTCGAGGCTGGAGCGGCCCACGGTCTCGGCGTCGCGCAACGCGTGGTCGGCCTCGTCGACGTCGCGGCGCAGGACATGGCGGGCCCCGGTGACATGCAGGAGCATGGCCGCCAAGGTGTGGCCGGACAGGTCGTGCAACTCTCGGGCCATCCGGCGTCGCTCCTCGGCGACGGCTTGGTCGGCCAGCGCCACGCGCGCCCGTTCGAGCTGGTCGATCAGGGCCTGCTGGCGGTGCAGGGTGCGACCCAGCGCGAAGGTGAACCCGTTGGCTGCGCTCCACGAGGTCCACCCGATCTGCGCCTCCGAGACCATGGCGGTGGCGATCAGCCAGGGCACCGCGGCCGACGCGGCCCCCACCAGCACCGCCCGGGTCAACGAGCCGAGGTGCCAGGACGTGTAGAGCACCATCATGACGCCGAGGAAGAACGCGCCTTCGAGATCGCCCTCGTCGGCCACGACCAATGCCACCGGGGCGAGGACCAGCGCGGCGAACACCTCGGCCGGCACCGAGGGGAGCCGGGTGCGGAGCACGAACGCTGCCACGGCCGGGGACAGGAGGAGCAGGGCCGTCACCGAACCGGGATCGCTCAGTTGGGCGACGGCGACGATGACCACGGCGCTACCCGTAAGGAACCCCTGCTCCTGGCGGGGGGTGGACACCTCGGGCCGGACGAGGTCGGCGCGCCAACGACTCCACCAACGCACAGACGCGAGGCTAGGGCGGGCGACCGCCCTTGTCATCAGCCTGCGGGCGACGGCTCCTGCGCCCGTGGTAGACACCCGGGCAGCGACGGCGCAAGCCGCGCCGCGACCACCCAGGGACGGCGACTCGGGAGGTAGTTCCATGATCAAGGAGTTCAAGGCCTTCCTACTCAGGGGCAACATCGTCGATCTCGCCGTAGCCGTGGTCATCGGCGCCGCGTTCGGCGCGGTGATCAACTCGCTGGTCGAGAACCTCATCAACCCGATCATCGGGCTCGTCGGTGGCGCCGACTTCTCCAACCTGGTCATCACCTTGAAGGAGGCCGACGGCGACGATGCCGCGGTCCAGCTCCGGTACGGTGCGTTCGTCAGCACCGTGATCTCCTTCGTGCTCGTGGCCGCGGCCATCTTCGTCCTGGTGGTGAAGCCGATCAGCGCCATCACCGCCCGTCGCCGGAGCGGCGAGGCTCCGGCGCAGGACACGCCCGCGCCGAGCGACGAGGCCTTGCTGCTCACCGACATCCGCGACCTGCTGCGGGCCCGGGCGGCCGAGTAGCCCCGGGCCTCCGGGCGCGGTCCTACCATCGGCGCCCATGGTCCCGCTCGAGGCTGACGTGGTGGCGGCGCTGCGCGGCGCCGGCGCCCGCTTCGCCTACGTGCACGGCAGCCGAGCCGAGGGCAGGGCCACCGCGGGGTCGGACCTGGACGTGGCCGCCTGGTGGGGGTCACCGGAGCCTCCGCCTAGCTGGGACGTCGGGGTGCCCGACGGCACCGATCTCACCGTGCTCGACGCGGCCCCGTTCGAGTTGGCCGGCCGGGTGGCCATGTGGGGCCGGCTGCTGTTCGACGACGACCCGCCCGCGCGGGTGCGGTGGGAGGCCTCGACCCGAAAGGTGTGGCTGGACGAGCGCCCCCGCCGGGCCGCCACGGTGCAGGCGTACCTGGCGGCGCGCGCTCGTGGTTGACCACGCCCGCCTGGCGCGCCTGCTGGCTCGCATCGACGACCGCCTGGTAGCGCTGCGCGCCCTCGCGACCGACGGTGCCACGAGGGTACGGGCTGATCCCCACCGCCTCGGTCACGCCAAGTACCTCTTCGTGACGGGCATCGAAGGGATCATCGACGTCTCCCATCATGTCGTGAGCTCTGAGGGCTGGGGGGTACCCGACACCAACGCGGGCGCGCTGCGCCTGCTGGCAGGCCGCGGTGTGATCGAGCCGGAGGCCGCCGATCGACTGGTCGCCGCGGTCGGGTTCCGCAACGTGCTCGTGCATGGGTACGCCGAGGTGGACGACGACCGCGTGGTCGCGTACCTCGACCACCTCGGCGAGCTGGCTGGCTTCGTCACCGCGGTCACCGGCTGGGCCGCAGGCCAGCCCGGCTGAACCTCAGGCAGTGCCGGTAGGCCCCGGTCGGGTCTTCGTCGCCCGTCGGGCCAGGAGCCGGAGCAGGCGGGCGCGGTTGTAGCGCTGTACCACCAGGCAGGGCAGGTTGGCGGCCAGGGCGTAGCCGACCATGACCAGGTCGACCCACCACCAGTTCCATAGGAACGTCACCGGTGCCGCGGCCAGGATCGACCAGTGCGCCCACTCGGCGCGACGGGTCTCCACCACGAACCGCTCCAGTTGGTCGTCCTGGCGGCGCACCGACCGCTTGGCGAACCCGCCCTCGAAGAGCGCGCCGGCTTCGGGGAGGCGGTCCTTCCACCGCCGGATGTGCAGCCGCTCGTAGCGCGCCCCGGTCCGCTCCCAACCTCGCAACCGGGTGAGCCACGTATCGTGCTCGAACCGCCGGAGGGGCAGCCGGTGGGCCAGGTAGCCGGCCAGGGGGCTCCACCCGGCCCACACGACGACGTTGAGGCCCGCCATGGCCCACGTCGGCACGTCGAGCGGTGGGATCGACACGAGCGCCGTCTAGCACACCCGTCGGCGCGGCCATCTGCGCGAGGGCGGCGCGTCGTACAGTGCGGTTGGCATGGACCGCTACCAGTACCTCCTCCTCATGGCCGCGTGCGCGTTCGGCACCCTGCCACTCGAGTTCGTGTTCCGGGCCCGCGTCTATCGACGGCCTCGCCGCCTACTGGGTGCGCTGGCTCTCCCCCTCGGGGCGTTCCTGCTCTGGGATGCGGTCGCCATTGCCCGTCACCACTGGCGCTTCAACGGTCGCTACGTGACCGGGTGGGAGCTGCCGTTCTCGGTGCCGGTCGAGGAGCTGGTGTTCTTCGTCGTGATCCCCATCTGCGCCCTGCTGACCTTCGAGACCTGCGGCTACGTGCTGGGCCGCACCAGGGGCCGAGACGACGCCGGTCGCCCTGGCGCCCGGGTCCGTCGGGCCCGGGCCGTCCTCGGTCCCGACACGGCCGAGCCGGGCCGATGAACGTGCCCGAGTACAGCGCCGCGGCCGTGGGCGCGGCGGTGGCGGTGGCCGTGCTCGACGTGAAGCGTTGGCGCAGCGGGCTGTTCCGCATGCCCGCGTACTGGTGCACGATCGGCATCTGCCTGTTCTTCATGGTGCTGGTGAACGGCTGGCTGACCAAGCTGTCGGCGCCGATCGTGCGCTACGCCGCCGACGAGAAGACACCGTGGCGCTTCCCCTTCGACATTCCCGTGGAGGACTACTTCTTCGGGTTCGCCCTGCTGCACTGGGTGTTGGCCCGTTGGGTCCTGCTAGGGCGGAGCAGGGCCCACCGCGTCGGAGCGGCGCGGTGACCAGGGCCGCGCTGGTGGCAATGGCCTTCGTGGTCATGGAGCCGGTGGCCTACCTGCTGCACCGTTTCGTGATGCACCGCTTCGGCATGGTGTGGCACGCCAGCCACCACCGGCCCCGGCTCGGCACCTTCGAGCGAAACGACCTTTTCCCCGTGGTGCTGTCCGCCCTTACCGTGGCCGCCATGCTCGCCGGCCTGGTGGTGGGCGCCCTTGGCTGGCTGTTGTGGACGGCGATCGGCGTCACCGCCTACGGGATGGCCTACCTGTTCGTGCACGACCTGTACATCCACCGTCGGGTCCCGAGCTTCACCTGGACCTGCGCCCCGCTCGAGCGGGTGCGCGAGGCCCACCGCATCCACCACCTCTTCTCGGGCGAGCCCTACGGGTTCCTGTTCCCGATCGTCCCCACCCGCCTGCGCGAGCAGGCCCGCACGGTCGACCGCGACCCCCTGGTCAACACCGCCTGACTTTTGCGCGCGCCTATCGTCGGTCAGCGAGGGTGAGCGCGCGCAAAGCGTCCTTGGCCATGAACCTGGACAAGGTGGCGGCCTTGCGCCACGTCGGCACCCGCGCTCGGCGGCTGAAGACGTCGTAGCCGTTGGCCTCGATGACCTCGAGGATGCGGCTGTAGAGCACCCGAGCGGCGCCGACGCAGCGGGCCGACGTGGCTGGTAGCAGGCCGATGCCGGCGTCGGCGGATCGGTAGAGGGCCCGCGTGCGCTCGATCTCGAAGCGCAGCAGGTCGACGAAGCCGGGGGTCACCCGTCGCTCGGCCAGGGCGATCTCGGCCCCGAAGCGGGTCACGTCCTCCTGGGGCAGGTACACCCGCCCCCGGTCGAGGTCCTCGTCGATGTCGCGCCAGAAGTTCGTGAGCTGGAAGGCGTCGCCCAGGTCGCGCGCCGGCCCCAGCGCGTCGGGCGAGAGCGGTTCGAGGATGGGCAGCATCATCTCGCCGATCACCGCGGCGGAGCCGTCCATGTAGGCCCGCAGGTCGTCGTAGGTGTCGTAGTGGTGGACGGTGAGGTCCATGGTCATCGACCGCAGGAACCGGGCGAAGCAGTCGGGGTCGATGGCGAAGGACACCACGGTGTGGACCACGGCCTTGAGCACCGGATCGTCCGAACGCCCCGCCGCGAGGTCGGCGAAGAAGCGCTCGCCGAAGTCGGCCAAGGCCTTGGCCCGCACGTCGGTGGGTACCGGTCCCAGGTCCCCCCCGGCGATGTCTCTCCCGTCGATGTCTCTCCCGGCGATGTCGGCCCCGGCAACGTCGTCCACGATGTCGTCGGCGTAGCGGCAGAAGCCGTAGAGGGCGTGCACGTGGTGACGCTTGATGCGGGGGAGGGCGTACGTCGCCCAGTAGTAGGTCGTGCCGAAGCGCTGGTTGAGCCGGCGGCAGCGCTCGTAGGACTCCTCCAGCGTCACCATGGCGCCGTCGGCCGTGTCACCGTGTCACCGTGTCACCGGTCGAGGGCGTTGACCCGCTCGGCGGCCAGCCGGCCCGACAACAAGACCATGGGCACGCCGACGCCGGGCACGGTCCCCGATCCCACGAACACCAGGCCCGGCGCCCGCCGGTGCACGTTGTTCGGCCGGAACGGCCCCGTCTGGAAGAACCGGTGCGAGAGGGCGAAGGGCGTGCCCCGCTCCATGCCCTGACGCTCCCAGTCGAGCGGGTCCACGAGTTCCTCGACCTCGATGTCGCTCGGATAGCCCAGCGCGGCCACCTTGGCGGCGAGCTGGTCGCGGATGAGGCTCCGCTCGGTGGTCCAGTCGATGCGGCCGTCGAGGTTGGGCGTGGGCTCGAGCACGTAGAGCGTCGAACAGCCCTCGGGCGCGGCCCCCGGGTCGTCGATGGTGTGCACGGTTACCAGGATCGACGGGTCGGGCATGCGCACCCCGTCGTGGAGCAGGGCCCGGAAGGCGTCGTCCCAGTCGCGGCCGAAGTGGATGTTGTGGTGGCCCACCTCTTCTGCCGGCAGGCCTCGCACCCCGGCGTGCCAGACGACGCAGGACGGCGAGTAGGCCCCCCGCCGGGCCTGGCGGGGCATGGGCAGACCCGGCAACAGCGTTCGGTAGGCCACCGGCAGGTCGGGGTTGCACACGACCGCATCGGCGCGCAGCACCTCGCCGCCCTCGAGCCGTACGCCCCTGGCCCGGCCCGAGGTTCCCTCGGACAGCAGGATGCGGTCGACGGTGGCGCCGTAGCGGAACTCGACGCCGGCCTTGCGAGCGGCCGCCTCCATGGCCGCGGGCATGGCCGACATGCCGCCCTCGGGGACGAACACCCCCTCCACCGTGTCCATGTAGGTGATCACGCAGTAGATGGCCAGCGCCTCGTAGGGCGCCAGGCCGGCGTACATCGACTGGAAGCTGAAGATGCGCTGCAGCCGCTCGTCGTCGAAGTACGAGTTGACCACCCGGTTGAGCTTGCGGAACCCGCCCATGCGCGTCAGGTGCAGGGCCGGTCCCAGCGGCCAGGCGAGCTGGAGCACCGAGTCGAAGTTGCGGTCGATGAAGTTGGGCAGCTCGAGCTGGTACAGCTCGGTCAGCCAGGTGCAGAAGCGGTGGAAGGCGGCCGCCTCCTTGGGCCCGCACAGCTCGCGGATCTCGGTCGCCATGCGCTCGCGGCCGTGCCACACCCGCAACGTCGAACCGTCCTCGTAGCAGGCCCGGTACATGGGGTCGACCGGGCGCATGGTGACGAAATCGGCCATGTCGGCGCCCACGGCGGTGAAGCAGTCCTCGACGAGGTTGACCATGGTGAGCACGGTCGGGCCGGTCTCGAAGCGGTACCCGCCGCGCTCGAGCAGCCCCGCCCGCCCTCCGGCGCGGGCCTCGCGATCGACCACCACCACGTCGTGGCCCGCGCCGGTGAGGTGGCAGGCCGCCGACAAGCCCCCCAGCCCGGCTCCCACCACGATCACGTCCACTGCCTCACCCGTCCCTCCTACCGGTTTCGCACCACGGCCGTGCCGCGGTGCGGCGGTTACCGGCGGAGCCCGAGAGTAAGTGCCGCACGAACGTGGGCGCCATTGGTCACCGTTCGCGCCAAGCGACGTAGTGGGCCAGTTCCACCAGCGCCCATCGCGCCTCGTCGGTGACCGGGGCCCGCTCTATCGCCGCCACGGCCTCCACCGTGAGCTCCTCTATGGCCGCCTCTATGGTCGCCACCGCCCCGGTGTCGACCAGCAGGTCCTGCAGGGCGACGATCTCGTCGCCCCCGAGGCCGGGAGCTCCCACTCGCGAGAGAAGCGCGGCTTGAGCGGCGCCGACTCGTCCGGCGGCCACGGCCAGCAGCGGGGTGGGCTTGCCCTCTCGCAGATCGTCGCCCACCGGCTTGCCGGTGGTCGCCTCGTCGCCGAAGGCGCCGAGCACGTCGTCACGGAGCTGGAAGGCCTCGCCCAGCGGGTCGCCGTAGCGGGACAGGGGCTCGGACAGCTCGGGCAGGCGACCGGCCAGGGCCGCGCCGACGTGCAGGGGCCGTTCGATGGTGTACTTGCCCGACTTGTAGCGGGCGATGCGCCGGGCGCCGGCGTAGTCGGTGTCGCCGCGCGCCGTGCCCAGCACGTCGAGGTACTGGCCCACGTTGAGCTCGATGCGTAGCTCGTCCCAGACGGCGCGGGCCTGCGGAGGGCAGCCGGCCACCAGCACGTCGGCGTAGACGTGGGCCAGGTCGCCCACCAGGATGGCCACGCCGTCCCCGTAGCGCCTCGCCTCGCCCCGCCATTGGGATGCCTCGTGCACGGCGGCGAACTCGAGGTGCGCGGTCTCCGAGCCCCTCCGCGTGGCCGAGCCGTCCATCACGTCGTCATGGATGAGGGCGAAGGCCTGCAGGAACTCGAAGGCCGCGCCGGCGTCGACCACGGCGTCGGTGCCGGGCTCTCCTCCGGCGGCGACGAAGCCCCAGTGACAGAACGCCGGTCGTAGCCGTTTGCCCGCGGCCATGACCAGTCGGGTCAGCGAGTCGTACGGCGCGGCGAGGTCGCCGTCGAGCTCGAGCCACCGGTCGCGTTCGTCGGCCAGTACCTGGGCCAGGCGGGTCTCGACCCGTGCGGCCACGCCGAGCAGGCTCGGCGGCACGGGGACGCTACGGACCGGGGCCTTCATGGGTCCGCCAACCATAGGGTCCGACGACCTCCTGCCCATGGTCCGGCGCATCACCACCACCGCGCCCGCCCCCACCCCACCACCACCACCACACCACCACCACCTCCCCACCACCTCACCACCACCTCACCACCACCACCACCACACCACCACCTCACCACCACCTCACCACCACGAAATGGCGTCCCGTTGGCCCACATATGGGCCAACGGGACGCCAGAACGGCAAGTGTCGGCCGCCTCCGGCCCTCGGACGTCCGCTGGACGCCCCGCTGGACGCCCCGCTGGACGCCCCGCCAGACCCCGCCAGACCCCGCCAGAGCTTTCAGACGCTCTGGCCGTCGGGATCCCGGTCGGGGGCCATGGCGGCGACGACGCGGGTGACCTCCATCCGGGCCGACTCGATGCGGGCTCGACAGGTCTCGATCAGCTCGGCGGCGCGCTGCACCTTGGTGGCGAGCAGGTCGACATCGATGGTTTCGCCGTCGAGCTCGGCCAGGATCGCCTCCAGCTCGGCCAGCGCCTCGGCGTAACCGAGCGGGGCGTCGTCCCCGCCCGGCGACGACGACGCCGGCGCCCGATGATCACAGGACACGGCTGCGCACGGTGCCATCGGCCAACGTGGTGACGAGGGCATCGCCGGCGGCCACCTCGCCGGTGTATCGGACGAGGCGACCTTGCGCGTCGTGCGTGATCGTCCACCCCCGAGCCAGCAGCCGGGCCGGGTCGAGGGCCGCCACTCGCGCCGCTCGTCCCTCCAACGCCCGATCGGCGCGGTCACACAGCCGCGGCGCCTGCGCCGCCAGGCGGGCGGCAGCGTGGCCCAGCGCGTGGTCCCGGCTGCGCAGGTGGTGCCCGCAGACGCCGGTCACCCGCCCGCCGGCTCGTTCGATCGTGGCACCGGCGCCGTCGACCGCGACCCGCGCTCGGCGCTGGACCGCCGTCCAGGCCGCCCCGCACTCCAGGAGGTACCCCTGCACCCGCTCGACCAGGAAGCCGGCGCAGGCCGTCGGCGTCTTGAACGGGCGGTGGGCGACCAGGTCGGCCACCGCCGTGTCGGTCTCGTGGCCGATGCCGGTGAGAACGGGCACCGTGGTGGTGGCGATGGCCCGAGCGAGCGGCTCGGCGTCGAACGCGGCCAGGTCGGTGCGGGCGCCGCCCCCGCGCACCACGCAGATGACGTCCACCCCGGCCGTGGCCACGTCCCGGATGCCGGCCACCAGCGAAGCCTCGGCGCCGGCGCCCTGCACCCTGGCATCGGCCATCACCACCATCCATGCGAACCCGCTGGCCTCCAGCGTGTGCAGGAAGTCGGCCTGGGCCGCGCTCTGATCGCTGGTCACGAGCCCGACCCGCAGTGGCACCGGGGCCAGGGCCAGCGAGCGTTGGCGGGCCAGCAGGCCATCGGCGGTGAGGCGCATCACCAGCACCTCGCGGGCTTCGGCCAGGCGCCCCAGCGTGTAGGCGGTGTCGATGCTGAGCATCTGCAGCGACACGCTGCCCCGCTTGGCGTACCAGTTGACCCGGGCCCGGATGCGTACCTCGGTGCCGTCGGTCATGCGGACGGCGTCCCCGGCCCGGCGCAGGACCCGGTTGACGGTGAGGCGGTCCGACGCCCACAGGGTCACGGCGATGGCCGCGCCGTCCCCGGCCAGGGTGAAGTACACGTGACCCGACGCCGGCCGGTTGATGTCGACGATCTCGCCCCGGACCCAGATCTCGTCGGGGAAGGCCCGGCTCAGGGCGGTCGCGATCCCGGCGCTGAGCTGGGCCACGGTGAGCGTCGGTTCCTCGAAGAGCACCTGCTGGCTGGGCACGGCCACGGCTGCCAGCCTAGTGCCGCGACCGGGAACCTTTGCCTTGTAGCTGGGCAGGAGTCGCGCCGGCGGTCGCGAACTTCCTGAGCAACGCTGTTGTCGCTCAGGAGGGTGCCGTGCGCGAGGGAATCAAAGTCC